>OLJA01000764.1_pt1 | contig 19447 bp, 23 predicted proteins | sample 1601401 | NCBI WGS metagenome assembly OLJA01 (sample SAMN01915217, study PRJEB22387) | human gut metagenome | isolation source: stool | host: Homo sapiens | place: USA | reverse complement strand
TGATTTCGCGCCGCAAGTCTCGGGTTTTCTGTGACCTTCGCTCACAAAAAACACCTCGCGAAACATTCCCTGTGAACAGTGACCAAAGCTGAAACTATATTTTTCAGAAAAATTATATGATCCAGGGAGGGTGCTTATGAAAAGAAGAATAATTGCTGCAATATTTACCGGAATGCTGATCACTGCATCGTTTCCAGCTATTGCCTATGCAGAAATCGAAAATCCGGAGGACTATATGGGCATCTGGTATGCCAATTATGTAATATATTCTGACGAAAGCAGCGAACGCCACAATGTAGCAGAATATTTGAACCAATACTTGGAAATGAGGCTGATGGAAGACGGAAGTGCTTACATGGAAATGTCCTACAATAGTGAGGAGCCAGACTCGGCAGAAATTCTGAAGGTCTCATGGAAACTGGAGGATGGGAAAATACTTGTTTCCCTGGAGGAAGGAGACATTTATCTTGATACGGTGGACGGAGAGTTTGTGGGGAGCTTGGATGAGGATACCCAGGTAATTTTTGGACGTGAACTGGTGCAGACAGGAGAATCTCAGAGTCTGGATAATCTGGACGATCTGGAAGATAGTGAAAAGGCTAAGATTCCAAAGGAGAATCCCTATATTTATCATCCGGAAACAGACAATCTGGAGGAGATCATTGCCCGCTATCTTGGGGCTGCGAATTTGGAAAAAGGTTATGAAGTTTCCCTGGATGAGGACAATGGAACCTTTACAGCTCATTGGGCAGGAGATGAATATTATGATCCCAGGGACTATGTTGGAAGCTACAGAATAACGGATGATAACTATATCAACATTTGCTGGAGAGAGGCCACCAGTGAGTATGGCGATAAATGCTATGGTGCGGTTCTGGTAGACCGCTGGAACCAGTTTACGATAAATGAGGATCTTGGAAATCTGGCCGAAGTTATGACAGCCATAGCAAACGATATAAACAGCGGACGTGTTTTCGCAGCTTACAGGACGGAAATCACAGAAGGCTCTGAAAACCAGGGGGCTGTGAAATTTATAGATGAGGATTACGAAGTTTCCTATAGCTACCAGATCATTCCAGGTGCAGATCCGATGGTGACACTTACCAGGTATGATTCGGAATATGATTATGAACAGGTGTATACAAATTATCAGCTGAGGGAGATGCTGTAGGAAAAGAGAAAAATGTTAGAATGTGAAAAAAATGTGAAATTAGCACTCGTCTATTGACAGTGCTAACAATATGTGCTATATTACAACTAGAACAAAGGAAGGGGATAAAAAGAAAGCAAAAGCGAAAGGCTTTATGAATTCCCTACCACCCGAGTTCCAAGAAACAAGGTAAACAGCATATATAAAAAGGAGAGATGACTTATGTTAATGCCTAGTATTTTTGGAGAGAACTTATTTGATGATTTCTTTAATGATTTTCCATTCTATTATGATGATAAAGCAATGAAAGATACCGAGAAGAAGCTTTATGGCAAGAGAGCCAGCCACGTTATGAAGACTGATATTAAGGAAATGGATAACGGTTATCAGCTGGTAGTCGATCTTCCAGGATTTACCAAAGATGAGATTAAGGCTTCCCTGGAGAATGGCTACCTGACCATCAGCGCTGAGAAAGGTCTGGACAAAGATGAGCAGGAGAAAGAATCCGGTCATTACATCCGCAGGGAGCGTTACGCAGGAGCCTGCAGCAGAAGCTTTTATGTAGGCGAGGATGTTCAGCAGGAGGATATTAAGGCTGAGTTTAAACATGGCATTCTGAAACTGTTTGTTCCGAAGAAAGAAGCGAAACCAGCAGTGGAAGAGAAGAAACACATTGCCATCGAAGGATAACTTTTCCCCCTTCAGAAGCATATTCTGAGAGAATAGCATAATTAAGAAGTAAGATGCCGCAGAATCACGGAAAATGGTGGTTCTGCGGCATCTTTTTTTACATTTGTTCGCTATTTTTCTGTCTTGACAATGCCTGTTGATTTAGCTATAATGGTGAAACTGTGAATATCCTAGTGAATTTGTACCCTTTTGGGTAATGAAATGTCTGCTTCTGCAGGCATTACCAATTATAAAAGTGGACTGTTTGGCGAATGAATGTTATCTGTGGTTGGTATATTTCTGCAGCTTTTTGTTCAGGACTTTTATAGTAATGGAATTTTCCGGGAGAAACAGCATATAAGAAATGTATGATACGGGGCGACAAGCCGCCGGAATGAAAGGGAGTAAGGCTATAATGGAAGAAAAGAAGAACTTACTAACCTATGCAGGACTTAAAAAACTGGAAGAAGAGCTGCATGATTTAAAGGTAGTAAAAAGAAAAGAAGTAGCAGGTAAGATCAAAGAGGCAAGAGAGCAGGGAGACCTGTCCGAGAATGCAGAGTACGATGCAGCTAAAGATGAGCAGAGAGATATCGAAGCGCGTATTGAAGAAATTGAGAAAATCCTGAAGAACGCTGAGGTTGTAGTTGAGGACGAAGTCGATCTTGACAAGATCAGCGTAGGATGTAAAGTAAGAGTACATGACTTCGAGTTTGACGAAGATATAGAACTGAAGCTGGTTGGCTCCACAGAGGCAAACAGCCTGGAAGGCAAGATTTCTAACGAATCTCCTGTAGGAAAGGCTCTTATGGGCGCACACACAGGTGATATTGTAGAAGTAGAGCTGCCATCCGGTATCATGAAGTACAAAGTGCTGGAAATCCAGCGTAATATTTAAGGAGGCACAAAAGTGGCAGAACAGAAGAATCAGGATCTGAATCAGCTTCTGAAAATCCGCCGTGATAAACTGGCAGAGCTTCAGGCGAATGGCAAGGATCCATTTCAGATAACAAAATTTAATCAGACCCATCATTCATTGGAAGTAAAGAACCTTTATGAGGCACACGAAGCAGAGCTGCTGAAGGATCGTACAGAGCCGGATGTAACAGGTCTTGATGAAGAGCAGGCGAAGGAAGTTCAGAAGAACGACTACGAAGAGAGAAGAAGTATTATGGATGCCAGCCCGCTCCATGTGGCAATCGCTGGACGTATGATGTTCAAGAGAGTCATGGGAAAAGCTTCTTTCTGCAATATCCAGGACTTACAGGGAAACATTCAGGTATATGTTGCAAGAGACGCTATCGGAGCAGATTCTTATGCAGACTTTAAGAAATCTGATATCGGCGATATCTTCGGTCTGGAAGGTTTTGCATTCAGAACCAGAACCGGTGAGATTTCTATTCATGCAGAGAAAATGACTCTTTTATCAAAGAGCCTGCAGATCCTTCCGGAGAAATTCCACGGACTGACAGATACAGATATGCGTTATCGTCAGAGATATGTAGACCTTATCATGAATCAGGACAGCAAGAACGTATTTATCAAACGTTCCCAGATCCTCAAAGAGATCCGTAACTTCCTTGCAGGACGTGACTTCATGGAAGTAGAAACTCCAATGCTGGTTTCCAACGCAGGTGGAGCAGCAGCAAGACCGTTTGAAACACATTACAATGCCCTGAACGAAGATGTTAAGCTTCGTATTTCTCTGGAGCTTTATCTGAAGAGACTGATCGTTGGTGGTCTTGAGAGAGTTTATGAGATCGGACGTGTATTCCGTAATGAAGGTGTAGATACCCGTCATAATCCGGAGTTCACTCTGATGGAGCTTTATCAGGCATATACAGATTATGAAGGAATGATGGAACTGACAGAGTCCATGTTCCGTTATCTTGCTGAGAAGGTTTGTGGAAGCACAAAGATTTCCTATAATGGAATCGAGATTGATTTCGGTAAGCCGTTTGAGCGTCTGACCATGAATGATGCGATCAAGAAATATACCGGAATCGACTTCGATCAGGTAGAAGATGATGCAGCAGCTAAGAAACTGGCTGATGAACACAATATTGCATATGAAGAACGTCATAAGAAGGGTGATATCATTAACCTGTTCTTTGAGGAGTTCTGTGAAGAAAAGCTGATCCAGCCTACATTTATCATGGATCATCCGATCGAGATCTCCCCACTGACCAAGAAGAAGCCTTCTGATCCAAGTAAGGTTGAGCGTTTCGAGCTGTTCATTAACACATGGGAGATGTGTAATGCATACTCCGAGCTGAACGATCCGATCGATCAGCGTGAGCGTTTTGCAGCACAGGATGCAAATGCAGCAGCCGGTGATGATGAAGCAGAGCATACAGACGAGGATTTCTTAAATGCACTGGAGATTGGTATGCCTCCTACAGGTGGTATTGGTTATGGTATCGACCGTCTGGTTATGCTGTTGACTGATTCGCAGGCAATCCGTGATGTGCTCCTCTTCCCGACGATGAAGTCATTAGATAAATAAAGCTAGTAAAATCAAGGGTTTCAGGTCTTTCAAATCAAAGTTGACCAATTTTTGACCAAGAATTTACAAGGTCATATAAATGTGTTAACATGGATTTACAGAGTGAAGATGGTTCTAATTAAATAAAAAACACTACTTAGAGGATATTTTCTAAAGAAATTTAGAGGATGTCCTCTTTTTGCGTTAAAACAAATTGAATGTATTTAACGTAAATTGTGACATTGAGAAGATTATGAGTAGCAATGTGGGTGGTATTAAAAATTGACAAAATTGTGAAAAATGTGGAGGTAAATTTGTGACAGAATATTTGACTAAAAGTGTTAGAGCATATGTTGATGATGCAAATATATGTAAACGATATATGCGTGTAAAAGAGGTGGCAGAAAGGCTTGGAAAAACAGAAAGGGAAGCATTAGAGCTTGCTTCTATGGCAGGAGCAATTTGTAGGTTCCCCATCATTACTCTTATTTGTTGCAAAAGATTGGAGGATTATATGAAGCATTTATACAAAATTCCCGGTACAAATAAATACGTACAGAAGAAATATGTGAGAATTGGCGAGGGCTCAATTATGTATAGCATAGGTCGTCATCGGTTTGTTGAGATGGCAAGAGCAGCAGGTGCTGTATACAAAATGAGTGGTGGAACAGTCCTTGTAAGCTTAGATATTTTTGATGAGTATATGGAAGAATTTCGAGAACAACCAATACCTATGAAAAATCCTTTGCGGACAAAGGAAACGGAAGAAAGGAAGTGAACAAATGGGTTATTCTTATAAAACTTATTCAGAAACGAAGGATATTATGAAGAAATATGTGAATGCAACGGAAGGGGCAATCATATATAGCTTGGGTAAAACAAGATTTATGGCACTTGCCAAAGAAGCAGGAGCAGTATATAAGGTCGGAAATTCTGCGTTAGTTAATACAGAAATATTTGAAGGATATTTAGAACAATTTCATGAACCGGTGCAAGTGCTGCCGAAGCATAGTTTGGGAAATAAAAGGGATGCTAATACAGGTGAAAAAATAATGAAAGAGGAGGCAGGGGACAATAAGTGAAGAATTAACTATATTTGAGCAATTAGGTGGAAGATATATAGAGATAAATGGACTCTTGTATCCGGTAATTGATAAGCCAACCATGAAAAGTGAAAATGTCTGGATGGGAAAGTATGGACATATGTGGATGGATTATATGAAGGAGAATTATCCTGACAGATATAGAAATTTGTTTCGCAGGGGTATGCTGAAAGTAAAGGCATCAGAAATAAATGTGGAAGCTTATGAATTGTTAGATACAATTTCGGAGCAGTACATTAAGCGAGAAATGCCAGAGGGCTGTGATTCCATGATGGATATGTGGAAATTAAGAGAACAGGCAAGGCAATTGTCAGAGGAGATTGTGCTGCAAGAGGAGGTATTGAGGTGTCGATAGAGCACTTATTATACTGCAAATGGAGTTAACTTAAAATATTAACTGATTTATGGAAAGTTAATTGAAAAAATGGAGTGACCTTAAAAAAATCAACTTAAAAAGTGAGTCGACTCATCAGATGAATTGGAAAGAGTAATTGAAAAAGTCAACTGAAAATCAAAAAAGTAACTGAAAAAGTTAACTGACTTTGTGATTTCTAATTGAAAAATTCAATTACTCTTTTTGTGTTTGATGATTTTATTAATTGAAGTAATTGAAATTTTCAATTAACCATATAAAATATAAGGGTTTTAGGGAGGATTCCCTAACCAGAGGCAGGAGATGGCTCTCATGCGTATCTGGCAAATGACTATGGAAAAATAAATATATCAATCGCCACTTACAATTCCACTAAATGCACCTATGGCTATTTCAGGGCGAAGCCGATTATGTTTTGTACTTAAATACTTTTCGAACCAGTCTAATTTTTGATAGATAGTCGATTTGTTTTGGATGTTTGTATTTTGTGGTAATTTGTATTTTTGTTTGTCTCTGGAGATGGTCAAATATAAATTGTTTTTGATGCTGTCAATATTGATTTCTTCTTCCTCTAGTTGCAAATTTGGGGTCATTTCTAAAGAATAGAACAAATTTAAAAAATATTTTTCGCATTCTTTTTCAACTAACATAGGTCGACTTGTCATCAGCAAATTAACAATATTTTGATCTGTCATAGATTCTTCCCAGTTAAAGAAATTATTTCCTAATTCTGGGTTTATGGCAACAATAGGAATGTCTGCATAACTACTTTCTAATGAATATGCTTCTTCAACGGCTGGTCCGAAAAAGCCTAACTCGTCAAAATAGGCATCTCCAAAAGCTATTCCGCCACGAATTAAATATCCTGCATTTAATATTCGTAATAGTGAAATTGAAGTATTATACATGGCTATCTGTATAAGTTTCATATCATTTTTTCTACTATCATCTATGCCTTCTTTATAATAATAAAAGAAATATGCACAATCGGAAAAGCTATATACCTTTCGGTCATATACTACATGTTCGTGTTTTCTGTTTTCGTTTGCTTTAACTTCACTATGAAAAAGTCTATGAATGAAGAATTTGTCATCAAATTTTTTATTGTTTTTTGTTCCTAATAAATCTACAAAAATTACAACCATCTTTTCGTATGTTTTCATATGTATCCTCCTCGTTTATACTAGGTAATATTGAATTTATACAATATAAGCGTATATCATATTTTCTAACTTATCAAGGCAAAATCTTCATTCAAATATTAACAAATATGCAATACATATATAAGTTGCTTTTGTTCGTCCCGTGGAATATAATATAAGACAGAGGTGAGAAAAAGATGAGATACATAACGGCAAGTCAAGCAGCAAAAAAATGGAATATATCACAACGGAGAGTGCAAATACTTTGTGCTGAAAATCGTATAGAAGGTGTGTTTAAATTAGGAGAAACTTGGGCAATTCCAGATGACGCTGAGAAGCCGAGAGATTCTCGCAGAAAAGAGAAAGAGGAATAGTAATTATGGAGTTGAATGTAATAGATTTGTTTTGTGGATGTGGTGGATTGTCATATGGATTTGAACGTGCAGGATATAATATTTTGCTTGGTATAGACAATGATAAAAAGGCGTTAGAGACATTTGAACTGAATCACAAAGGTTCAAAGTCGATATGTGGGGATATCACAGAAGTTACATATGAAAAGGATATTAAACCTTTAATTGGAGATAAGAAAATTGATGTGATTATTGGTGGTCCGCCTTGTCAGGGAATGTCACTTTCGGGACCGAGAAAGTTTGATGATCCGAGGAATAAGCTGTATTTATCGTATATCAGGTTAGTGGATGAAATCAGACCGAGAGCATTTGTAATTGAGAATGTTCCGGGATTAGTTAGCTTATTTGGAGGTCAAATTAAGGACAGCATTATAAGTAAATTTACGGAAATGGGATATTCCATACAATATAGGATTATGTGTGCTGCGGATTATGGAGTTCCACAAAATAGACGAAGAGTAGTTTTTGTGGGTTTGCAAGAAGGTGAATTTGAATATCCGGAGCCTGTAAAAGAAGTTGTTACTTGCAGTATGGCGTTATCCGATTTACCACCATTGACGGATGAGCTTGGAGTAGAAAACGCTGATTATGCAACGGAGGTAACAAACTATTACCAACAGTTAATGAGAGAAAGGTCGAATAAAGTAAATAATCATATTGCAGCAAATCATTCTGAGAAAGTAAAACATATTATATCTATGGTTCCGGATGGTGGTAACTATAAGGACTTACCGGAAGAGTATAAGGATAGTAGAAACTTTCATGTAGCATGGACAAGATTTGCAAGTGATAAACCTGCTCCTACAATAGATACAGGACACAGACATCACTTTCATTACAAGTACAATAGGGTGCCAACGGTAAGAGAGTGTGCAAGATTACAGTCTTTCCCAGATGATTTTATTTTCTTGGGAAATAAGACACAGCAATTTAGACAAGTAGGCAATGCAGTACCTCCAATTATGGCGGAATGTATTGCTAACCAATTAGAAAAATATTTAGGAGAGAACTGATGGCAGAATATAAAATACCAGATGAATATTTTTTTAGAATTCATCATGTAAGACCACGTTTTAAAGGTGATATTGAAAATGTATTAATTTATATGGCGGAGGAAATTAGCAGAATAGGAGAATGTGAAACGGCAGAATTTGTTCAAAGGATAAATGCAGCCATTTACAACTATCCGGGAAATGCACACAGAGAGTTAAAAACAATAAATAATTGGCGTACAGAGATTTCAGCTTTATTTGGATTTATTGAACATACTGAGACTACGGACAAACCGGGATTGAGAGCAATAGAATTAGCTGAAAATCAGGATTTAGTCGAATGTTTCAAAGTATTTTTATATAACTTCCAATATCCGGGTGCTCACATAAAGCCGAAAAATGTTCTTGAGCAAGTAGAGGCAGGGGTTCATTTTAAGCCAGCACAGTATATATTGAAGTTACTTCGTTATGCAAATAAAGAAAGTGGTAACTCAAATGGAATAACGAAGTTTGAGGCGTGTCATTGTGTTTTTAATGATTTACGAGTGACTAGGGATAATGAGGGTGTAGAAAAGACATGGGAGCGAATTTTAGAAAATCGAAAAAATGGATTGGAATATGACCAAACAGGCGATGTGGTTCGTTATGCAGGTGATATTATAGATTATATGGAAATTGCTAATTTGCTTAAAACTTATGACAGTAGAACATATTATCTTAATACCCTTGAAGAAGAGGCAATAGTCAAATTCTGTGAGTCTACAGAGTGGTTTGCGGAATACGATGAGATGATAGAAAAACGCTCGGGAACGATGGAAGAGGTAAAAGAGTGTGTAGCAGGATGGTTTTCCTATGTGAATAGAGATATACAGGATACGGATTTTGCTACGGATATTTTAGCATATATCGCATCTGACGAGGAGGAATTGCAAGCATTAAAAGATAATGCATCTTATATTGGCGGTGAACCGATTCATATTGAACTTGTGACTAGGGAAAAAGTTTTAGATGAACGCATTGCGATGGATTATGATGCCTTTACTACAAAAGATATTGGTGATATTGGAGAAAGTCTTATACATGGACATGAGTGCATGAGAATCAAACTTGGTGGAAGGGAAGACTTAATTCATCTTATTAAACGTATACCGACGCAGTTTGCAGTAGGATATGATATTAGTTCAGTAGAATTGGACGAGCGTAAACGTTATATCGAGGTTAAGACAACTATTAGTTCAAAACCATTACATTTTAATAGAATACATCTTACGAAAAATGAATGGAACACAGCAAGTAGTACACATGACAGATACTATGTGTATCGTTTGATGCTTAGTAAAACAGAACGTAAATTGTTTTTATTGCAAGATCCAGTTGGACTTTATAAAAAAGATTTGATAGAAATGATACCTAGTGATGGTGCAGACATTACGTTTGACCCTAAAAAAGTAGGAGAATTTGAGGAGTTGTTGACATGGAAAAGTTAAAAGTAGCATCTTTGTTTTGCGGTTGTGGTGGAACGGATGTAGGTTTATTAGGAGATTTTGAATTTTTAGGAAATCACTATGCTTCTAATGATTTGGAAATAGTATATGCCAATGATATTGATGATAATGCCTGTAATATTTTTAAGGAGAATTTTGGAATTGAACCAGATAACAGAGATATTAGAGAAGTAACATCAGATGAAATTCCGGAATTTGATATTCTGACAGGGGGATTTCCTTGCCAATCCTTTTCAATTATTGCTCAGAATCCTAAAAGATTAGGCGTGAAAGATGAACGAGGAAAATTGTTTTTTGAGATGTGCCGTATCTTACGTGAAAAACAACCAAAATGTTTTATAGCAGAAAATGTGAAAGGAATTCTTACAGCAAATAAGAAGAGTGCATTTCCACTGATTATTAAGGAATTCGAAGAAAGCGGATATGATGTTTCATATTCTATTTTAAACTCGGCTAATTATGGAGTGCCACAGAAAAGAGAGCGTGTAATAATTGTAGGATTTCGAAAAGATTTAGGCATTAAGTTTGAATTCCCAGATGTTATTGTGTCAGATGAGGAAGCATTTACACCTTTAAGTAAGGTAATAGAAAATGAAGTAGATGAAAAGTATTTTTTCAGCCAACGTGCAGTTGATGGAATGATGAGAAAAAGAGCTAGCATGAATAAGGGGAGGGCTCAAGATATAACAAAGCCATGTAATACTGTTGGAGCACATTTGGCAAAAGTATCTTTGAATAGTACGGACCCTGTTTTATTGGTGAATGAAAGATATAGAAGATTTACACCAAGAGAAGTGGCGAGAATACAATCATTTCCAGAGAGTTTTGAACTTGTAGGAAGTGAAGCGGCACAGTATCGTGCACTAGGAAATGCCATTCCGCCAGTTATGTTTTGGTATGTGGCAAAGACAGTTAGGGGAAAATTAGAAGAGAAGGTGAATAATTAATGGAAGATCTAAGTCAAAAATCAACAGAAGCGATAATAAGGTTATATAGTATGGCTATTAAGGAATTAAGAAAGCGTGAAATAATTCGTACAAATAACGTTGTAGGAGAGTTAGGGGAGTATTTGGCTATAGAGTATTATAACAAGACCTCAAAATTGCCTAATTTGGCACCTGCACCAGTTGGTACAGAGAATATTGATGCAATAAGTCGGAAAGGTGATCGCTATAGTATAAAATCAACAAGTAGTAATACGACAGGCGTCTTTTATGGATTGGAAGCTAAAGGCTCAAATAAGCCAGATGAAAAGAAATTTGAATATGTCATTATCTGCAAATTTGATGATGATTACGAATTGCAAACTATTTTGGAAATGGATTGGAATACTTTTCTGTTAAACAAAAAGTGGCATAGTAGAATGATGGCTTGGAATTTAACTCTTACAAGGAAATTACAGGGACAATGTACGATTATTTATGAGAGGAATGACGACTGTTAGAAAGGCGCAGAAGATGAAAAAAGATGTTTAGAGTAAGAAGTACAGAAAAAAGATTGCAAGGTCTTACATTTATTGATTTGTTTAGTGGAATTGGTGGATTTCACTTGGCACTTGAGTCATATGGTGCAAAATGTGTGTTTGCATCTGAAATAAATGAAGCGGCAGCAAAAGTATATTATGACAATTTTAAATTGAAACCACATGGTGACATACGAGCTATTAAAGCAAAAAAGATTCCCGAACATGATATTTTGTGTGCTGGGTTTCCTTGTCAAGCATTTAGTATATCGGGCAATCAAAATGGTTTTAGTGACGAAAACGGAAAACTTTTCTTTGAGATATTGAGAATTGCTAGGTATCATAAGCCGAAACTGATTTTGCTTGAGAATGTAAAAAATTTATTAACTCACGACAACGGAAAAACAATAGAGGTTATTGAAAAAAGATTGCAAAAGATAGGATATACAACATTTAAAGAGGTAATTTGTGCTACTAATTTTTCAGTGCCACAAGCAAGGAAAAGAATTTATATCGTAGCTTTTAGAAACGATCTAGAAGTAGAGAAGTTTGTATTTCCTAAAGGAAAAGGAAGGCTTAAGAGTATATCTGATATATTGGAAGATAATGTGGATGCTAGTTATGAAATTAATGTACCATACATTGTGGACATAACTAAATTTGATAATGTAAAAAAATCTGATACATTGTTAAGGATTGGCTCAGTTGGCTCGGGAAGACAAGGAGAAAGAATATATTCAATAAAAGGACAGGGGATAACATTGTCATCTCAGGGTGGGGGTGTTGGTGGAAAAACAGGGATGTATTATATCAATAATACGGTACGCAAGTTGACACCTAGAGAATGTGCTAGAATGATGGGGTTTCCTGAGCGGTTTAAGGTTGCAAAGACAGATGCGGAGTGTTATAAACAATTTGGAAATAGTGTAGTTGTTAATGTATTACAGGAAATTGTTGCAGAAGCGTCAAAATATATTGTTTAAGGAGGTACAAATGAAGAATATAGATTTTTCGATGACATATTTAGCCCTTAAAATGTTTGGAAAGCAATTATATGCAAACATGAGTGCTGCCATTGCGGAGTTAGTTGCAAATGGATTAGATGCAAATGCGGAAAATGTGTATGTTTATATGGATATTAGGGATAAAAATAATGCAACTATAGCAATTTTTGATGACGGGGATGGCATGGATGAAATTGCGATGGAAAAAAATTATGCAGTTGTTGGCCGAAATAAAAGAGAAAATTTGGATCCTGAAGAGGCGAGTAAAAAAATGGGACGCAAAGGAATTGGTAAGCTAGCAGCTCTATATTTGTCTAATACATATTACATAATTACCAAAAAAGAAGAACAGGAGCAAGCTCGTGCTTGGAAATTGGATGTTAGTAATTTTCAAGAGGATAATAGTACTCCCCAGTTGATAGAAGTGAATTATCCATTAACAGAAAAAATTGTGTTTCAGAAACAACTACAGGAAAAAGGAAAGGGAACAATAATTTTATTAAATAATGTATTGGTAAAAAATTTTGGAGAAGCAGCCGAAGATGCATTGGAATATAAGCTAGCAAACTATTTTCTTACAGATGAGTTGTCGAAAAAAATAAGATTATGTGTATTGAGGAAGAAAGATGATCCGGTAGTCTTTTCGGAAGTAAAGAAAAATATTGCTTATAAAAACATGGCAGTAATATTTACAACAGATGTAGATAAATTCGCGAATATAGCAGGAGATACCGTATATTATCATGATAAAAATCTCAAAACAAAATCTCAAATCTATGAAGAAAAAAGAGAAATATTAGTTTTGCCAGATATAATTGAGACCACTATTAAAGATGAAAAGGGGAAAAGTGAAAAAGTAAGAAAATATATTACTGGCGAACTTGAAATAGAGGGAAAGAAGTATGCATATGAGTTAAGAGGATGGATAGGAATACATGCTACAATAGAAGCATCAGATGCTGTCTTAAACTGTGAGAATTATAAAAAGAATATGCATTATAACCCAAATCAATTACGTGTATATGTTAGAAACAAACTGGCTACATCGAATTTTTTAAACTATTTGGGCATGACAGCTACATTCCTAAATTATATAGAAGGTGAAATATCGTTCGATATTTTAGATGCTGAAGGATTGGAAGATATTGCAACAGCAGGAAGAGATAATTTTTCGGTACAGGATGTCCGTGTAAAATTATTAATTGCACTTGCCAAAGGTATTGTTGGAAAATTAGTGTCAAAAAGACAGAAAATTGCTGACAATATGAGAAAGAACAGACAGAAAGTTGAGATAGAGATTGAGGAAAATAATAGAAGAGAAATAAAATCACGTTTTCAGCGAGGTGCTATAAAATCAAAGGAAATATTAGGAAAACTGCCGAAAGAAGAACAGGAAGCAATAGAAGACGATTATGTACAATTTTCAAGAGCAGCAAATCTTTCGAATGGGACTAAGATGATTTTTATTAGCCATAAATATGATTGCAGAGAATTTGGGGAGTTGTTAATTGATGTTTTCTTGGAAGTGTATCCACCAATAAAAAGTAGGATTATTTTTAGTTCTGACAGCGATTATGGAGTTCCTCAAGGGCAAGATATATTAGATTATTTAAAAACTTGTTTTAGAGAAGATATGCATGTAATCTTTTTGTTTAGCAAATCTTTTTATGATTCTAATGTATGTTTGGCAGAAGCAGGTGCGGCATGGGGAACAAATAAGCAGTATACCAATTTCGTTATTGATATAGGATTTGGTGATATAGATAACCCAATAAATCGAAATCAGAAAGGAGCTGTTTTGGTTGATTTGCAAGAACAAGATTATAAAGATTTTGCAAAGGAAATTATAAGAATATTAAAATCTGTAGGGGTTGAACGTGAATTTGAAATTGAAAATGTAATCAATATAATCAAAAAACAAATAGAAAATCACAGAGAACGGTTAATGGTGCCAACTTACATCCCTTATAGGAAATTTCAGGTGGTTCCTAAGTGTAGTCAATGTAATCATAAAATGATAGTAGAATGCATTGATGGAGTTTTGAAATATACTTGTGAATGTGGAAATAGTCTCAAAGCTGAAATTGTGTAGTATTGCATTAATTATGATATGTATTTTGTTATGCTGTAAATTTCAATGAAGAGCTGAGATTAATTGCATAATTAACAAAATGGAAAACGATTGGTTGATTAAAGTAGCAAGTGACATACAAGGTGACAGGGAAGTGACATGTGAGATGTCACTTCCCTGTGCTTTTAATCCGATAAAGTAGCCAAGGGGGTAGCCTCGCTACCCCTAAAGGGGAATGCTGGTTGCTTTGAGTCTTTCCATTAACAAGATATACTTATCCTGTGTACACGAATAGAAAGAGAAAGGCAGGTTAAGTAAATGGCGGACAGCATTCATTGTGTTAAGAAGACACTTCGGCTTACTCCATATGAAGCATATAATCTCTCGGAGAAGGCAAAGAAAGCTGGAATGTGTGAATCGGCATATTTGAGACTTTTAATTTCACAGAGACCAAATGATTACGCAGAGGTAAGGATTATTATTAGTGATTTAATCAATGCGATTAATACAATCGGTAATAATATCAACCAAGTTACAAGGAATCATAATTCAGGACTTTACTCAGAGGAAGATAGAACGCTGCTAAAGGCATATATGAAAAAACTGAATTATCTTGTAATGGATACCATAGGCGTAATAGACCAATTGAATTATCTGTGAAATTAGGAGGGCGAGATTAATGCAGAGAAAAGGCAAGGAAAAGAGATTTGTCAGGTATGCAGAAGGAGCAGAAATGTATTCTATGAGCCTTTCGAAGTTTCAGCAACTGGCAAAGGATGCAAGGGCGTGCTACAAAGTAAATCAGCTTGTGTTGGTAAATCTCAATATTCTTGACGAATACCTTGAAACTTTCCATATTGTAGATGAAGGATTTTATAAATAGCAAGTGATACGAAGCTGCCCCTGATTGTGTTAGCAATCAGGGGTAAATGGCTTTTGAGAGAAAAGTTTGACTGACCTGCACAAATGCGTTGACTTTGAATATCACTGATCTTATAATCGAATCATCCACATTGCAAATGAGTGATATGAAAAGTGTCACAAAGTAGTGTAGGCTCTTTTCTCCGAAAAGGAGGAAACATGGCTTATAGAAAAGATAGTAAAGGAAGAGGATTGAGAAAGGGTGAGCATTACCGAAAAACAGACGGTAGATATTCCTACATTTATACAGACCCGTTAGGAAAGCAGAGAACTATATATGCAAGAACGCTAGCGGAGCTTCGCAAAAAGGAAGAAAATCTAATTAAGGATCAGATGGATGGTTTGGATGTATATGTGGCAGGCAATGCAGATGTAAATTTCCTATTTGACCGTTATATATCAACAAAATCAGAGCTTAGAAGTACAACCTATACGAATTATATGTATATCTGGAATCATTTTATTAGAGATGGTTTTGGAAAAAAGAAAATCAAGGACATAAAATATTCAGATGTGCTGTACTTTTACAATGACTTGATTAACAATAAGGGATTGCAGGTCAATACATTGGAAAATATTAATACCGTACTGCATCCATCCTTCCAACTTGCAGTTAGAGATGATATTATCAGAAAGAATCCGGTGGATGGCGTTTTTGCAGAAATTAAAAAGCGAAAGGGTGGTTCACGAAAGACTAGAAGGGCATTGACTGTTGAGCAGCAAAGAGCTTTTATGAATTATGTTGCAGAGAGTCCACTCTTTTATAATTGGTATCCGTTATTTGTATTTCTGTTAGGTACAGGGTGTCGTATTGGTGAAGCAATTGGAATCCGTTGGGATGATGTCGATTTGGAGAAACGAATTATCAACATTAACCATAGTTTGAATTATTATCCAAGGGCAGAGGATACCTACAAATGTGAATTTCGTGTATCAGAGCCAAAGACGGCGGCTGGCGTTAGAAATATTCCAATGATGCAGCCAGTGTATGAGGTACTGATGGATGAGTACGAAAGGCAGAATGAAGAAGGCTTCTGTGTAGAGAATGTAGATGGTATGACAAATTTTATATTTACCAATCGGTTTGGAATGCCACATAATCCAGCAGCGATCAATCGAGTTATCAAGCGAATTGTAGATGCTCACAATGCAGAGGAAATAGTAAGGGCGAAAAAGGAAAAGAGAGAGCCGATAGTTATACCGAGGTTTTCCAATCATATTTTCCGACACACCTTTGCTTCAAGATTTTGCGAAAATGAAACTAATGTAAAGGTAATTCAAGAGGTAATGGGGCATTCGGATGTATCAACGACTATGAACATTTATGCAGAGGTCAATGAGAATGTAACCAGAGCGTCACTTGAAAATTTAGCAAGAAATTTGGATGTATTTTAGAAAAGAGTCCTTTTTAATTAGGACCGAAAGCACTCTGACCAAAAGAAAATAAAAAGACCAATTTCTGACCAAAAAATAAATTTGTTCTGTACATGAGTAGCTATATGTGTACAGAATGACCATAAATGAATTTACAGGCATTGAAAGAATTTTACAGGCGTAGAAAGTTGGAAAAGAAAATATCCCGACGATGAAGTCACTGGACGCTGACAAGAAAGCTTCCAAGACTTCCGAAGCAGCTCCAGCAGAGGCTGAAAAAACAGTTGAGAAGATTGATTTTTCCAAAGTAAAAGTTGAGCCATTATTTGAAGAAATGGTTGATTTCGATACTTTCAGCAAGTCTGATTTCAGAGCTGTAAAGGTAAAAGCATGTGAAGCAGTTAAGAAATCCAAGAAGCTGTTACAGTTCACTCTGGATGACGGAACAGGCACAGATCGTACGATTTTAAGCGGTATTCACGCTTATTACGAGCCGGAAGAGCTGGTTGGAAAGACCTTAATTGCGATCACTAACCTGCCACCGAGAGCCATGATGGGAATTGAATCCTGTGGAATGCTTCTCAGTGCAATCCATGAGGAAGAGGGAGAAGAAAAGCTCCATCTTCTGATGGTTGATAACCATATCCCGGCAGGTGCAAAGCTGTACTAAAATTAAATATAAAATGTCTAAAACCATGATGTCAGACCGCATTTGACAACAATTTGACAACAAAATTTGGGAGAATGATGAATCGTTATGAAGCATGACGAATTTCAGGTGAAAGGACACAGGTTTGGCAATGAAGTAAGAGCACTTCTTAGAGTTAATCTAAGAGGTGCTTTTTTGCGTTGCATATCAAAGAGGCGCCAGTGGCGCGTCTGATGATTCGGCCCTGGAAAGTTATATCCCGGCAGTCAGCTTCTGTAAAACAGTAAATCTAATTTTGGAGGAAAACATCATGGGTAAAAGTTATAAACCAATTACAAGTATGAAGGAAGTACCAGAGCAGCTTAGAAAATTACGCCGACAGTATCTGCGTTATCAACAGGCAGAGATTATTTACAGCATTTCTCATAAGAAACTTTTTGAACTCGCCAGTGATGCAGGTGCAATTTACAGAATAGATGGAACCGTATTGATTAACCGGGATATTTTTGATGACTATCTGGAGCGTTTTCATGAACCGGCAACAGGAAATGATAAGGAGAAGAAGACGGATGAGCGGTAATGTATGGATGTTTTCAGATGAGATTGATGATGAAGATCTGGAATTTATGAGCCATGCCTATGTGACCTACAATATGGCGTGTGAATATTACAGGCTGGGAATCAAACCCGTTGTCCGTATGGCACATGAAGCCGGGGCAGTCTATAAGATTGGGAAAAAAATATTGATTCGTAGAAGTATATTTGAAGCGTATCTGCGAGAACAGAGGAAGATTTGATAGAGGAGAAGAACATGAGTGAACAGAGAAAAATAATACACGATGATAACAATGGACTAGATTATGTGCTGGTAGGAGATTATTACATACCGATGTTAGCCTTGCCGGAGGAAACTAGACCGATTGGTTACTGGGGAATGCTTCGGAAAGAATATCTGAAAAATCATAAATCGGGAATGTATTCTTATCTTCTGTTGACCGGAAAACTGGACAGTTATCTGGCAGACCTTAATGAACAGTCGCAGAAACAGTATGAGCTGATTGAAGCACAAATGAGAAGTGCTGAAGGCGTGACAGAGAAATTAAAAGCACAGAATCCTATAGAGTGGGTGCGACAGTGTAATAATATCAGGAATCGTGTGCGGGAAATTGTGTTGAGTGAATTGGTATATGTATAGGAGGAGCGTATGAGATACAGGATTGAATATGCAGATGGAAGATGCTGCAATTTCGCAAACAGCAGAAAAGATTTACTGGATTGGTTGAAACTGTTGAAAGATGAACAGATTGTTGATATTCGTAAAATATATAAAAGTGGTGTTACCGATTCAGTTCTGGATAGTTACCGGAGTTATCTGAAACAGTGAGATAACATGGAAAGGGCAGGTATAAATCTATGAAATTGACAAAGGAGATTGAAGAATTTATCAGTCTAACAATAACAGAGCACATGGGGAAAGAGTATGCAGACTGGAAAATGAAACAGCAATCTGTGACAGAGCCAGATAAAGTTGAAGAAGAATATGAAAAGGTAATTGCTTCATTATCACCAGAACAGGAAGAGGCAATTACAAAATACTGTGATGCCATATTCAGTAGTGGAGCAGATACAGAAGAATTTTTTTATCGTCTGGGGCTGAAAGATGGATTGAAATTAAAGAAAGTAATAAAAAGTATATTGAAATCTCTTTCGTAAGTAAGAAAGTAAATTGAAGAAGCATTGGCTGCAATAGTGGTTGATGCTTCTTTTTTGATTTTTTCAAATTCGGTTAAAAGGTCTTTTTGCGGCTCATTGAAAGGATTGTAGTTCTTTTCTCTTTTCTTGTTTTCCTGTTTTGCTTTTTCCCAGCAATGGTCAAGAGTGTTGATTATGTTTTCGGGTAAATCTTCTGGATAATTGTAACGCCAATCGTCATATTGCCCTTGTGTCATTTCTCCGCTTTTAACTTTATCTTTTATTTCGTTCCATTCGTTTAAGCAACCGTATAAACCGGTAAAACACTCCGGTCTGCTTTCATCGGGAACAATGCATAGCTTGCCATTTATTCTTTCGATAGTAAGTCCGTAAATATCCTCAATAGTAAATAATGTGTGCATTAACCTGATATGGTCATCAA
>OLJA01000753.1_pt1 | contig 19639 bp, 13 predicted proteins | sample 1601401 | NCBI WGS metagenome assembly OLJA01 (sample SAMN01915217, study PRJEB22387) | human gut metagenome | isolation source: stool | host: Homo sapiens | place: USA | reverse complement strand
GACTGGAGTTCAGACGTGTGCTCTTCCGATCTTTAAATATTACAGAAAAATCAGAAGGTGAAGCAGCTAAAGATTATGTACTCAGACAGCTTATTTACAATATTGTCCACACTAACCTGCTGCCAGGTCAGAAGCTTGAAGCACCTGAACTCTGCTCACTTATGAATGTCAGCAATAATCCTTTACGCGAAGCAGAATTAGAACTTGCACAGTCAAAACTGATAGAGATAAAGCCTAAGATTGGAGCATTTGTATCATATGTTAATTCAGATATCGTAGAACAGCTCCGCGATTTACGCTGCGTCCTCGAGACACATCTTGCAGTCGAGGCTTGCGACATACTGACAAAAAAACAGCTTGATTCTTTATATGAAAATGTAGCTTTATGGGAAATGTATATCAAGCGCGGTGATGAAGAAAAAATTTTCACACTTGATAAAGAATTTCACGGAAGTCTGTATAAAATGTGTGGTAAAACTGTATGGTACAACCTTGTAGAAAGCATGGCACCACATTTTGACAGAACTACAATATTAAGTTTCAGATGCAAAGAAACAGGTAGAATCCTGAAAGACCATGGAGAACTTGTAGCCGCCATCGAGAAGAAAGATAAAGAAAAAGCTGCCCATATATCACAAAGACATATGAGCAGATATTCTGAAAATATTGATGCAATCAGGAAAATGTTCCCTGAGTACTTTAATGATTAAATACGTGTTGTCCACTTTCCGCAGTCCCACACATCAGTCGCAAGACCATCGTAGAACTCTGGTTCGTGGCAGACCATAAGTATGCTGCCCTTATATGCCATAAGGGCTCTTTTTAATTCATCCTTGGCATCCACATCAAGGTGGTTAGTAGGCTCATCAAGTACAAGAATGTTACTCTCACGGTTAATCAGCTTGCACAGACGCACCTTTGCCTGCTCTCCACCAGAAAGAACCTTAACCTTGCTCTCAATATGCTTGGTTGTAAGACCACATTTGGCAAGGGCTGAACGAACCTCATACTGTGTATATCCTGGAAATTCCTGCCATATCTCCTCAAGACATGTAGTTTCAATTCCAGCCGGAGTCTCCTGCTCGAAATATCCTATCTCAAGATAATCTCCCTGCTCAACATCGCCTGACAGAGGCTTAATAAGTCCTAATATGCTCTTTAGCAATGTAGATTTACCGATACCGTTAGCACCTGTAAGCACAATCTTCTGGCCTCGCTCCATCTCTAAGTTAAGCGGACTTGAAAGCGGCTCATCATAACCGATAACAAGGTCATGTGTCTGGAAAATATATCTTCCCGGTGTTCTCGCTGTCTTGAAATTAAACTCTGGCTTTGGCTTCTCTGCTGCCAGCTCAATAATATCCATATTATCAAGCTTCTTCTGTCTTGACATCGCCATATTTCTTGTGGCAACTCGTGCTTTATTTCTTGCAACGAAATCCTTAAGCTCCGCAATCTCCTGCTGCTGCTTATTGTAAGCTGCCTCAAGCTGCGCCTTCTTCACAGCATACACCTTCTGGAAATTATCATAATCACCCGTATAACGGTTCAGTTCCTGATTATCCATATGATAAATAACATTTATAACACTGTTAAGGAATGGAATATCGTGCGATATCAGTATAAATGCGTTCTCATAGTCCTGCAGATATCTCTTAAGCCACTCAATATGCTCCTTATCAAGATAGTTAGTAGGCTCATCAAGAAGAAGGATATCCGGTTTTTCAAGAAGCAGCTTGCCTAGCAGTACCTTAGTTCTCTGTCCGCCTGAAAGCTCAGTTACATCTTTATCAAGTCCAAGTTCAGATAGTCCCAATGCTCTTGCAACTTCCTCAACCTTCGCATCTATCATATAGAAATCATGCATTGTAAGAAGGTCCTGAATAGTTCCCGCTTCCGCCATCAGCTTGTCCATCTCTTCTGGTGATGCGTCGCCAAGCCCGGCGTATATCTCATTCATCTGATTCTCCATGTCATACAGAAAGTCAAATGCTGATGCAAGCACTGACTGGATTGTCATGCCCTTCTCAAGCACAGCATGCTGGTCGAGATATCCGACTCTGACATTCTTTGCCCACTCAACCTTTCCCTCGTCAGGCATAAGCTTGCCTGTTATTATATTCATAAATGTGGATTTACCTTCGCCGTTGGCTCCCACTAATCCAATCTTATCAAGCCTGTTAAGCTGGAAAGACACATTGTTAAATATCGCTCTGTCGCCAAATCCGTGTGTAAGTCCGGTTACTGTAAGTAAACTCATGGGGTGTTTCCTCTTCTTCAAATAAATTTATAAAATATTATAAGATATTATGGCTATTATTGTAAATACCTTAAAAATCGGTTAAAGTGTGAAGATTTCAGCTTCTCTAATCCTTGCAAAACTCCAGCCACATTTGAATCTAAATGTCAAATGTGGCTGGAGTTTTTATATTTAATTATTCAATTTTAATCATCTAACGCATTTCTTTTTTCTTGAAGCTACAAGAACAACAAGTCCTGCTGAAATAACCATTGCTAATACATATGGTACTGCATGCATTGAATCACCTGTCTGAGTTGCTGGCTCCTCTATATTAGCAGGTTCTGTCGCTGCTGGAGTTTCATCCTTTGTAGCTGGCTGTGTCGGCTCATCTACAACAGGCTTATCATCAGGCTTAACTTCTACTGCACTATCAATATAAATAATAGCATATGTAGAGAACTTATCTGTTTTAAATGTAAGTTTATTAGTAGTTTTATCATATGCTGCGTCAAGAATATCTACATCTCCATCATGAATTCTTAACACTTTGTATGTTCTTTTCTTAGATGAATCATTGTTAATAAGATTACCATTAAGAGTAATTTCAAACTGTAATTCTTTTGTTGTAGTTGTAAGCTTTGAATCCTTGTCTCCAACTCTCTTAATTACATCAATGCTAATATAAGAACCCACTACATAATCTTTAACTTTCTCATTTTTCTTTAATGTGTCTGCAATCTTTGCTGAATCTTGCTCTGAAACAGTCTTTGAGATATCTTCCACTTTTACTTCAACCTTAACTACATCTCCGCTATTTATAGCTTCAACTTCTGACTCTGTAAATTCGAGAATTTCGTCTGTATTATTAATTCCATCAACCTTAACATAATCTTTCATATCACCTGTTGTCTCTGTCTTAACATTAACTTTCTTAGGTGCTTCAGTCTTCGGAATTGCAGTTACATTAGTTTTCTCTGTACAGCCTTCATGTAAGCAATGCTGTGACTTAGATCCTTCTTCTACTGTAGTAGCTTCCTTATCTACTGTGAACTCACTGCTAAATTCATGACCAAGAGCCTCTGTTTCTCTTGTCTCTTCAACTCCACATATTGTACATGTTCTGTGCTGTTCGCCTTTTTCTGTACAAGTTGCTTCCTTAGTTGTTGTCCACTCACCATATACATGATCTGTAGTTCCTAATTCTGGCATAACACTTATTGCTGCTTCGCTAGTTGTATCAAGTCTTGCACCAGTATTCTCACTAACAGCTGCTGTAAGTGTTAATAACTCATGCATATTAATTGTTCCATTCTCATTACGTGTTGGTGTATTTTTAACATCTGTATTAACAAACCAGCTCTTTTCATCAACAATTACACCATCCTTGTTCTGTGAACCAGAGCCTGTGTAAATATAATTAGATGAATCACCTATAACCTGGTTGAATGGTACTTCATCAACTAACTTTGTATTCTTTGCACCTGTTATAGAAATAAGTCCTGAAATCTTCCATAACTTCTTCTTAGATACCATAGCATTTAATCCTACACTGTATGATGCAGATTCTGTTGCATTTCCATAACTTGTACAATTAATAATTGTGCTTCCTGGGTTAGAGTTACTTGTTATACCCTTAGCTCTGTTATTAAATGAAATACAATTCTTGAGTACATGGTCACCAAAGAGATCACCACCACCAAGCTTGAAGCCATTACCTTCACCTGTTGCCTTTACAGTACCGTCCTGATTGTATACAATACCATTCTCGTAAGCAACACAGTTTTCAATTGTTACACTTCCGATTTCTCCTGATTCTGGCTTAGCATATAAATCCCAGCCATCATCAATATTGTTAAATGCTATACAACCATAGAATTTATTACCATTACCACATGTAAGCTTAGCTGCAAATCCATCAGCATCATTATGTAATGCATCATCACTTGATGAAGCTGTACAGTTCTTTACTAAGTTATATGATGGCCATAATAAACCTTTTATGCCCTGTGCATTTGTAGCACTTCCACTTCTCGAAATCTGAAGGCCAGTGTTTACTGCTCTTTCAATATTACACATTTCAACTACATTATAATTACCAGCAATAAGAATTCCGTTAGCTGGAGCATCATATACGTTAATATTATAAATGTGCCAGTAACTTCCCTCTAATCTTATTCCTGAATTATTTAATGATACACCATCCTTTGTTTCTGGACGGATTGTTATCATCTTGTCTGCTGTTCCGCTTGAACTTCTTGGAATTGATATTCCAGATGTATATGAACCATCTTTCATAACAATTGTCTGTCCAGGCTGTGCATATTTTACAGCTGTATTAATATCAAGAGGATTCTTTTCTGAACCATCTCCTGCAGCCGTTCCATCTGGAGCTGCATAAATTGTATGACCAGCATATCCATACTGCTTTACATTTACTTCAATTGACTTAACAATTGCATCTTCACTTGTAAGATTCTGTCCCGCAGCTGGTGTGAACTCAGTATTAATTTTATTAGTACCTAAAGAAAGTGCTACATTAACTCTTGCAACTGAATCTGCTTCAACTGCAACAACACTTGACTTTCCATCTGGTGCAGTAACCTTTAACTTACCTGCAACATTAGCTGCTACAATAAGCTCATAATCTGTATTACCAGTTTCTTTTGTAGAATAGATTCTTGCATCTGGTTTAACCTTCTCTGTTTCAGCAGGCTTAACCTCTGTGCTTCCTACACCTGTACTTGCTGTCTTAGTAAATACAACATCAGAAGCTACAACCCCAATCTTTCTTGCACAGAATAATCCAACAATTATACTTCCATCTTCCTGCTGTGAAAGAACTGAAAGGTCACTATATTCACTTGAAGCTGTGTTAGTTCCATCACTTACTGTTGCAATATACTTATCATTAGTTTTTTCAAGAGTATATGTATACTTATTTCCAACTTCTGGCTTAGTAACAACACCCTTCATATTCTGGAATGTTACATTAGCAGAAACCTTATCATATGATGCATCTGGTGATGTGAGTCCTGATGATATTCTCATTGTAGAATAATCAACTAAAGCCTTGCTCTTTCCATCATACATGCTTCCTATGCTGTTAAAATGTTTATGTTTAATAGTAATATTATTCATATTAGGATTCTGACCAATTATATCAGATGCTAATATACCGAAACCTGTCTGTCCATCCACAGCCTTTGATGTATCTGTAATCTCAAATGTAGCTGATAACTTGAAATTCTCTGTATTTGGATTAATCTTTGTATAGTAATATGCCATACCATCATTATCATTAGCAATCTTACCTGAATCCTCTGCTGAGAATGAAACAGTTCCTGACTTCTCTGAACTATCTGCTACTGTAATATCAGCTGACTCAACATTATTTATTCTCTTACTTGCTACTGTTGTATCCTTTGCATCAAATGTAACAGACTTTGAATTTCCATCTTTGTCAGTTACAACCATTGTGTCTGTCTGCTGTGAACCTATAACACCTGAATACCACTGCTGATCTTCTGTGTTACTTACTGTAATCTTATCTTCATAAAAAGATTTAATTTCATTACCATCAGCATCCTGTGAAACAGCACTAACTTTAATACTATAAGTCTTACCTGCTTCTAAATCCGTAAATGTATAATCACCTACATTTTCCTTATCTGAAAATACTGTAACATAATCTGCTGCGCTCTCTTCTTTATATGATAATGTAAACTTAGCATTTTCTACATTATACCAGTCGAGATATACTTTACCCTCACCTTCATTAGCTAAAAGGTTAAAGTATGGCTTAGTTAATGGTAACACATAATCTATTGTTTTAGCTTCACTTGTCTTAAATGCATATCCTTCTCTGATTGCAGTTAATGTAAATGTAAACTTGTCTGACCAATATGGTGTTACAGCAATGCTCTTAGTTCCCTTGCTGTCTATCTGATAATGAGCTGCTTCATTACCCTCAGAATCAACCATACTTAACATAAGATAATCAGCACCTGTATACTGATCGATATCTGCCTTGCTGAATGTTACATCAATTGTACCTTCATCATCATTAGCAACCACTGAATCAATAACTGGTGTTGGAATATTTTCCCATGGTATAACTGTGTTTCTTAACCCCTTTGTTACTGAAAAACCATATAATGTAAGATTACCATTCTGTGCATATACATAATACTTATTTCCCTTAATTACAGGATATTCTGTTGCCTGTCTTAACGAATTAGAAGCATCTGTATTAGTAACTACATCATAATATACCTGACCGTCACTTCCAACGGTTACAACATATAACTTCTTTCCTCCCTTATCAAGTTTATATGCAAGCTTTAAATAACCATCCTGTTCAGCTGTAAATTCCAAATAATTGTTTGTTGGAACAGTTACAGTTTCTGCCGCATTGACTTTAAAGCCCTTTATCATGTTAGTATATGATACGCCTTCAATCTCTGCTTTTTCTGCTTTATAATCAGATTTTCCTTTAGCTACCAATCCACTGTCTGCAATATTCTCATCTATAGTAGCACCTTTACCAATATACACAGTATTCTCTGCCTTCTGCGATGCATCTGCTGGCTCTGGACTAAATGTGTAATTAGTTATTTTCTTTGCTGATTCCCATTTAATACCATAAACCGGCATCTTACTATCTTTAACATATGCGTAATATACAGTTCCAGCATCAAGAGAATATGTCTTTACTGTATTAATACCTGCATCTGTTTTATTACTTACAGTATCAACAATAGTTCCATCATCTTTTATGAATTTGAAATCTTTATTCTTATTAATCTTAATATATAAAGATACATCTCCCTCTTCGGTTGGAGCAAGTTTTAAATATTCACCTTTTGTAGGAAGCCCATTAGACTCATTCGCATTAGTAGTAGGATTAAGATATCCATTAAATACTCTGTCTCCAACTGTTAATGAATCTGCACTTGCATTATAACTTACATCTCCGGCAAATGAGACATTAAGAGTTGTATCTCCTACCTGTGTATCCTTCTGTACTCCTTTCGTTAAATCAATCATTCCTAGTAAGGAATTAGAATACTCTGTAGCTGTCATTCTCTCTTCAGCACTTACCTCAGTTGTTTTACCAGTAAACAAATATACTGGCATAATACCAACAACCATTAAAGCCGCCATAAGAAAAGACAACATTCTTTTGGTTCTTTTTCTCATGAAAAAAGCCTCCTTTTCATTTTCATAAATCTGTAATTAACAGTACCACCTCATAGACCAAATAGTCAATAACACTTTTAGTAAATTTCTTTTAAAAAGTTTCATAATCCAAATATTTATTTGTAATATTTGTACAACAAGCTGCTATCCAGCTACCACTATACTGTGATAATCACATATGCAATAACTACTTATTTTTTATTTTTCTAATAATTTTCTTAACCTTAATATGAGAAAACCAGTCACCAATAATGATGGAACCCGTACCTATGAGGTTACAGCCACATATGGCTTAAGGTAAGTAATGGTGGAAAAATGTACATGAATGAATACCATGGTCATCAGGCAGCTTATATGTTTGGTATGGGGATCGCTTCTGGTTCACAACTAACTATAACTTGCAAAGTAACAACTGCTACAGGGGTAACTACTCCGCTCGGGGTCAACACAACTCCTACTCTGCAGGACTATTCCTCATTCTGCTCCTTCAGATCCATTATCTCGTCCCTCATCCTGTCGACCATCAACTCCACCGTATTCCTATCCAATATTCTCAACGCTTCTGAAAACATACTGAGCACCTCCCCAGGCCTTTCCAAATACTCATTAATATCCTGGCGTACTGATTCCAGATCAGGAAATGTCTCTACTAGTCTGTCTCTCTTCATTTTCTCAGAGACTAATTCATCATTATACTGACTACTGTCATAATCGTAATCGGTTGATTTTATGTCGTGAACGGTATTTTATTGTAACCTCAATAAATATCTGTTATACTGAGACATTGTGATTTATACACAATATTTAAATATCAAATTTACAAGGAGGAACTAATGGAAGAATTATTCTCTGATTCTAAAGATACTGATGAGAGCTTTGAGTATGAAAATGAGTATCATGTCCACCATGAACATCACCATAGCCATCACTCTCACAAAAGACATAAAAAAAGTCATAAACTCCTGATTGCATTGATAGTTATTGCCTGCATTTTTGTTGCTTTAGGAATAACTGGTGCAATAGGAATTAATGTTGCAAAGAAAGAAGTTAATAATGTAAAACAGCAGGCATATGAACTTAAAGGTAATCTTAAAAATGTTATGTCAGCAGTACAGGCACAGAACCCGGAGGCTGCACTTTCAGCATGCGATATGCTTGATGAGTCGGTAACAAAACTCAACCAGACCATGGATGGCGGTATATGGAAATTTGCAGCTAAATTTCCTGCAACTAAAGGATATATGACCTCTGTGAAACAGTTACTTAATGCTGTAAATGATGCTTCTTCAGAAATAGTAAGACCAGCAATTCAGGTATTGAGTGATTATCCTATGTCAGGTCTTAAAGTTGATGATGGGTTCAGTATATCTACAATAAATGCTTACATTGCTTTACTTGAAGATATTGAACCTAAAATAGATGAAATATCAGAAACCATGAAAAATATCAATCTGCCAATGGGATTAAACAGCATGATTTCTGAATATGCTGATCAGCTTGTTTCTATGACAACATCTTATGATGATGCCAAAGAATTTCTGCCACTCTTCCAGATATTTGTCGGAGACGGAAGTGACAGAACATACCTTCTGACTGCGCAGAATTCTTCTGAACTCAGGGCATCCGGTGGTTTCCCTGGTTCTATAGGAACAATCCGCATAAGAGATGGAGTATTAACAATTGGTGATTTCCAAAGCGAACCTAAAGTTCTTGCCCAGCATACATCTGCGAACTCACAGATAACCGATTTAGAATATGAATTGTTTGGTGCATGGATATATAATCCTCGAGATGCATGTTTTGATCCTGACTTTGAAAGAACCGGATATATATGGGCTGTTGCCTATGAAGAACGAAACAACGAAAGTGTTGACGGAGTAGTTTCGCTTACACCTACTATTATTCAGGATTTACTCGGCATTGTAGGTGATATTACATTGTCAGATGGAACAGAACTCACAAGTGAAAATGCTACTAAGGTTTTGCAGTACGATATGTATTATAAATATCTTGATGCTTCTCATGCAAGCACTATGAACGAAAGCAATAATTATGTTGATGATTTGTTTTCTGAGACGGCTAAAACAGCCATGGCTAAGCTTGTAGATAATTTCGATATCAAGAAAGTTAGTGATTATTATAAGATATTAGCCGATGGCGCAAAGAAGCGTACAGTAATGATGTGGATGAAAGATGAAAACGAACAGGAACTCGTCCGTAACGCTGGTTACTCAGGAACTCTTAATTTCGATCCTGAAAACCCTGAAACAGGTGTATATTTTAACTTCACTGACCCGTGTAAACTCGGCTGGTTCCTTGATATTAACACTGAAGTAAGCGAGCCAGTAATTAACGACGATGGTACCCGTACTTACGAGGTAACTGCCACATATGGCAATGTCATTACTAACGAAGACATTACTAACGGCAGTACATACATTATCGGCAACTACGGCGGCCGCATAAGCGGTTACGCACATATATTTGCTCCAGCTGGCGGAACAATATCCGACTTTAAGGCAAGTAATGGTGGAAAAATGCACATGAATGAATACCATGGTCATCAGGTAGCTTATATGTTTGGTATAGGTATCGCTCCTGGTTCACAACTCACTATAACTTATAAAGTAACGACTGCTGCTGGGGTAACTACTCCGCTCGGAGTCAACACAACTCCTACTCTGCAGGACTATAGATAAAAATACATATTTTAAAAATACAAATGCAGTTACCATGATTAATATGATAACTGCATTTGTTATAATTACTTATTCTGTTCTTCTAAAAGTTTCTTCAATCTCTGCACTTCTGCCTGCAACTCATTGTTTTTCTCTTTTAATTCATCCTTCTGTTCTTTCAGATCCACAATCTCATCCTTCATCCTGTCGACCATCAACTCCGCCGTATTCCTATCCAATATTCTCAACGCCTCTGAAAACATACTGAGCACCTCCCCTGGTCTTTCCAAATACTCATTAATATCACGGCGTACTGATTCCAAGTCTGGAAATATCTCTGCCAGTCTGTTTATCTCCTTCGGTGTCTCGGCTACGAATAATGACAAGAATTTTAATCTGTCTCTCTTCATCTTTTCAGAGACTAATTCATCATTATACTGACTACTGTCATAATCGTAATCCGTTATTTCTGTACGCCCTTCTTTAATATCAGAATATCGGTATTTCTTAAATGTGTCAAGGCTTACAAGTACGAAATCCTGCAAAAGTTCTATCTTGATTCCTGTGTTAAATTTTGTCTTTCCAACATGAAAATATAGTGACTTGTCCATGTCACTTATAAGGCTTTTATTGCTATCTTCAAAAAGAATGATTGTATGAACCTTTCTCATATCTTTATATGACGGTTTTGAAGAACCGTTTACCACATGCTCGTTCTTTCCCGTAATCATCTTATACTGGCGAAGCACAAGGTCTGCCGAATAACATGATATCCTCTCCGCCGGAAAATCATAAGAAATCTTCTGTATTTCTATATTAGCAATGCTGCCATCTGCCATAAGTACAACCATGTCCATAATAATCATCACACCTAGAAATTGTGAATCCTCATTAGGAAATACCTCAAGGACAGTAACCTTCTGTCCTAACAGACAGCTCACCAGTTCTGAAAGCCTGTCTCTGCGCTCAACCGGATTGAATATCTTCTTAAAAAAAGGATCATACAATAAAGGCAAAGACCTTCTACCTTTTAGAAAATCCTCATATCTGCCAACCCACTCCTCATTCTTCTTAAGATACTGGTATGTACTTAAACACAATGAATCTCCATTAATCTGACGCATGGCTGCATCATAATAATTTTTATTTTCTTTAATCTCCATAAAATATACGACACTAGTGTTCTACCTCCTCTGAATTAATAAACATGCACATTTATATACTCACAGTATCATACATATACACTGTTGTAAATATACATGTCGTAATCCGTCGGTTTTATGTCGTAATCGGTTGAGTTTATGTCGTGAACGGAAAATATTATAATTAAGCACAACGGATCTAAGCCTTTATATCAGCCTTTCCCTTTTGCCTTATCAACCATCAGTGACATAATTGTCATGCCATCAACTCTTAAACCACCATTTGATTGTATATCTAAAGCCAGCTCTCCATTAGGTGCTTCTATTAAACCTCCAGCAGCCGCAATTATTGTTTTAGTTTTACAGTTATTATTGAAATAATCCAAAAATAAATTGAGATTGTCAAATTCAGTTTTATTATGAAGCTGGTATATACTTCCTACTTTAGCATGTATATTACTTAACCTTTCTTCTTTAAAAGTTATTATAAAGTCTCCGCCGTTATCAAAATACATAGATTCTACTTCTCCACATATTGTCGCCATAATACCTACATCATCTAAATCAACCTGATATCGTCTGCTCATTCGGCCTTTAGTCCCAATACCATCATCTTCACCAAATATAACACTGCCACCATTTGCATAAGATGTTTTATTTTCATTATCATTATTATTTGACTTTTTAGAACCACTATTTGAATCTGTCTTCTTTTTACTCTTAGTATCCTTTTTCCCTAATGGATCAGTGTAATCTTTGAATATTCGTCTGACTGCATCATTAATCTGCTCCTGTGTAAAAATACCACCTGTCTTCTTCATAGATAAATGTGGTTTATAGTTCTTTATTTTGAATTGACATTGATCTGAATGAGCATTATCATCGGTTGCTTTGAAATAGCAGGTTCTGCCACCATTTTTAGTGTTATGCACTAAACACATAGCAGCTGTACACTGTTTTCCTGAACAAGTAAATTTACCTTTTTGTTCCATTTCCTCTAATTGTTCCACCGTGTAGTCTGATAATGTAATTAGATTTGTAGTGCCATTATCGTTATAATTTAATTGTAAATATTTCATATGAATCCCTCTTTAAATAAAATATAATATGGAAATTTTAAAAGATAAGCCTTTTTTTGACATGCTCAGGTCAACCAAACTAATGGCACTTAGCCTTATGGTTAGCTAATACTGTGCCGGCTTTACTCTTTGTGGCTTTACTGGTAGAGTTGCTTGCTAAGTTCTTTGCAGCCGTACCTACCTTGCCTCCATGATGAACTGACATAGAAGTTTACCTCCTTTCTCATATAATTTCATCTAACTAATAACTACATATTGATTTTATAATATGTATACATCCATATGTAGCGATTGAAACATATGAGAAATTCTGTTAAACTATAGAAGCATTAAATAGTGAATTTCACTGTTTCAAACAGATACACAGTTGCAGCTGTGTATCTGTTTTTTTATTAGTTATTTGATATTGTCATTGTATAAACACTTGTTCTTTATGTCAAGTATTTTGACAAAATTTGTATGTTTTCCCGTCATATTTCGACAAATATCCTTGATTTTTGGTAACTTTTCTATTATTATATAAATAATCTTAAAATTTTTTAAGGAGAATCACAATGATTCAATACATAAAATTAAAAAACTATAAATCATATAATGATATAACCTTTGACTTTCGCGGAAAAAACAATGCTCCCAAAAAACTAATTATTGTTTATGGCGCGAACGGTTCTGGAAAATCAAGTCTGATTCAGGTCTTTAATACTCTTGATGATTTATTTTCAACAATGCAGGTAAAAAAAATAATTGCAGATTATCTGGAACGGAACTCCGATAAACTTGATAATGAAGCCATGAATAAAATACGTTCTTCATTGGATATTAAACGTATAATTAATGATTGTCGTACATTTAATGTGACAGCAAATACACTTATAGAAATAGGATTTGAATTGGATAGTAAATCAGGTCTATATAACATAGAATTTAATGATGAAAATATAGTACATGAACGTCTTGAATTCACTGTAACTAAAAACAAAGGTCTTTATTTTGACATACAGGAGACCGCTTCCTGTCCCAAATATAAAATAAATCCTAAACTGTTTCTGAATACAGATTTTTCTGAGGATTTATGTATAAATATAGAAAAATACTGGGGTAAACATACTTTTTTATCAATTCTTTTATATGAACAGGAAGAACTAGCCAATTCATATTTTGACAATAATGTAAACAATAACTTATTAAAAGTACTTAATTATTTTTCAACCATATCATATCATATTGACGAAGGATATCGGGCTCATGGCTCTATTTATGATGTTATCCCTATTGTAAATCTTCAGCATGGTACTATAAAAAAAGATGAATTACCTAAACTTGATGAATCTAAAAATCATCTTAAAAAATTCTTACAGGAACTATACAAGGATATAGAAGATATTAAATATGATATAAAGCCTACTAGCGCAGATAATATTTTTGAATATGATCTTTTGATTGTTAAAAAAATAGCCAATAAAATTGTAGAAATCCCAGCAGAATGCGAATCAACTGGTACAACAAAACTTATACATCTTTTTCCAATATTTGTTGCTGCAACCAGACCTGGCATTGTTGCTATTGATGAAGTTGATAATGGTATTCATGATATATTAATGACTAATCTGATTAAAAATCTTGAGCCTTACATAAAAGAACAGCTGATTATAACAACTCATAATCTGATGTTATTAAACATAAATAAATTTCAAGAGTATTTCTACTTCATTGATATTGATGACAACGGAACACATACTGTTAATACAATTAAAGACAGTAACATCCGTATCCAGGCTGATTATAATATATTGTCTAAATATCTTAAGGGGTGTTTTAAGGGAATTCCTTGGGAAAATATGAATATTGATTTTTCTAAATTTAATAGTGAGAATTAATAATAGAACTGCAGTTATCATGATGTGATAACTGCAGTTCTATTATTAAATACCTAAGGATAATTATTCATATTACCGGTTTTCTTCCTTTATTTCTTTAGCATAAATCATAAGACAAGAAACAGCCCCTTCGCCAAAAGAATCCTGACTTATATGTAACTTTTCATTCAACTCATCAAACAATGAACCATCTCCATATATTACTCTCCTTGATTCACCAACTCTTCCAATCGAACGACGGTTATATGTAGATACTCCACTTATTCTAATTAAATCCCATATTAACTTATTCCAGTCGTCATTACATGTTGGATCTTTTTTAAATAAGAAAGTCCGAACCGTAAAAAATTTCATCAAATCTATAATTTGATCAGATAATTTTTCTCAAAAACCAATTCTTTATCAGGATATGCACAATAAACCATCTGTTCATATATATATGGCTTCTGAAATAGCAAATACTGTGCTCCTGAATTTAATGTCTTCGGTTGAATATCTATTTCTGTACCATTCAAAGCTCCTGCACGCTCTAATGTAAATGTAGGCCATTCTTCATATAATTTCAGTTGATGAGTTTCTCCATTGTGAACTATATAAGGTACCTTATTTGCCTTTTTCGCTTGCATTAACAATGCATTACATTTTTTACAGCGTACTTGTTTTCTTCTATATAAACCACCAAAATATCTCCCAGCTCTGGGTTTCTTCCTCCATAATTAGCTAATGGTTTCTGATGGCAAAATTATACCCGAAATAGCGTATTTATAGTGCGGAGCATATACGCTTAATGTGTTATAAATATACCGTGGAAGTCTATTTACCAATTCCGCAACAAAATCTGGTTCCTGTGGATTTCTACATGGATGTCTCAAAAATGTATCCTTCATACATCTCGTTATACCTTTTTCAATATGATCTTTTATGTATTTTTCATCTTTCTCAAATTGCATATTAGTCTAATTCTCCCATATTACATTTTTTCGTATAAAATGTTTACTTGTCTTCTAATTTAATAGCTGTCGGTTTCTTAATATAATTTCCCTTCCTATAACATTTCTGGTCTTAATTGCTTTAATCTTGTCAAATATTTTCTTGCTTGCCTTTTGCTTTGAATTCTTGTTACATACTCTCTCGCTGCACTACAATGTTGCTTTATAGTATCTAAACTAATTCCTAAATTTCCTGCATTCCCCCAAAAATCCAACGTCCCCGCTTCTGCTGCACACATATTTCCAAAAGAATGTACCCCTACTGCTACAGCTGCACAAGATACAAATAACTCTTTTATCAATCCATACATTTCATTTTTACATTCCATAAAATCATTTAAATCGACATCTACTATATTCCTGTCATATGAATCCAAAACGGCATTCAGTTCGATAGCAAAATTTTTTCGTGCTTTTTCAAATTTACTATCAGCTCTCAAATTTATAAACTCATCTAAAGGAATGTTTCTCATATCATACGGCACATAAAACTGAATTTCTTTTTGTACCAAACTTAATCTTTCTATTGTTTTGGGCTTAAAACGACTACTAAATTTTAAAGTGGCATCTGCATATTTTACATTATCAGTAATCATATCTGTTTCCGTTTCTTTAGAAATAATTTCTGCCAATATGCTCATATACGCATATGCAATATCTTCATTTAGTAAAATCCCTTCATTACATCTTTCCCCAAAACCATTTTCTAAACAATAATTTTCAAACTCAAATGTATATTTATCAGAATACAATGTGCAATTGTGTCTTAACCTTATATTTTTCTGTCCAAATGGGCTATATTTTTCTACAGTATTTCTCTGTTCCAAATAATTTATAGCTGCCACAGAAGCCATGTATCCACTCTGATAGTTTGGAGCATATGGATTAATTAAATCCGTATTATGTATAATATTATGCATAGAATCACTCAATGTTTGTCTAGCACAATCTGGAATAATTGGTCTAATCTCATCAATATATAACAATGCAAACTTCAAAAAGTTTTGATCTTGAATTTCAAAGTCTGGATAATATAAGAGCTTATGCATACTCATCCCCCTTTTTATACAACAATATTGTATTTTCACATTTCTTAGTTATTTTAATTCTACTACTTCTTTAATCAACATGCAATATAATTCTCTACATTATTAAAGTCTTAAAAAATAATGTTTTCTACATTTTCAATTCATTCTATATAATTTTAATTATCAGGTGGCGCAAAACATTTACCTAAATAATTGCTATTTATTTAAAAACGAAATGCCTTGGTTGGAGCGTTTACGATAAAAATACATACTTTAAAAATGCAAATGCAGTTACCATAATTAATATGATAACTGCATTTGTTATAATTACTTATTTTGTTCTTCCAATAGTTTCTTTAACCTTGCTATTTCAGCATCTTTCTGACCAGATGAGACTTTTAAAGCATTGTTTTCCGCTTCCAATTTATCAGTATGAACTATCAATTCTTCATTTTCAGCCTTCAACACATACGTCCGCTCTTCCAGTTCATCATTCTGCTCCTTCAAGTCCACAATCTCATCCTTCATCCTGTCGACCATCAACTCCGCCGTATTTCTATCCAATATTCTCAACGCCTCTGAAAACATACTGAGCACCTCCCCCGGTCTTTCCAAATACTCATTAATATCACGGCGCACTGATTCCAAGTCTGGAAATATCTCTACCAGTCTGTCTATCTCCTGCGGTGTCTCGGCTACGAATAATGACAAGAATTTTAATCTGTCTCTCTTCATCTTTTCAGAGACTAATTCATCATTATACTGACTACTGTCATAATCGTAATCCGTTATTTCTGTACGCCCTTCTTTAATATCAGAATATCGGTATTTCTTAAATGTGTCAAGGCTTACAAGTACGAAATCCTGCAAAAGTTCTATCTTGATTCCTGTGTTAAATTTTGTCTTTCCAACATGAAAATATAGTGACTTGTCCATGTCACTTATAAGGCTTTTATTGCTATCTTCAAAAAGAATGATTGTATGAACCTTTCTCATATCTTTATATGACGGTTTTGAAGAACCGTTTACCACATGCTCGTTCTTTCCCGTAATCATCTTATACTGGCGAAGCACAAGGTCTGCCGAATAACATGATATCCTCTCCGCCGGAAAATCATAAGAAATCTTCTGTATTTCTATATTAGCAATGCTGCCATCTGCCATAAGTACAACCATGTCCATAATAATCATCACACCTAGAAATTGTGAATCCTCATTAGGAAATACCTCAAGGACAGTAACCTTCTGTCCTAACAGACAGCTCACCAGTTCTGAAAGCCTGTCTCTGCGCTCAACCGGATTGAATATCTTCTTAAAAAAAGGATCATACAATAAAGGCAAAGACCTTCTACCTTTTAGAAAATCCTCATATCTGCCAACCCACTCCTCATTCTTCTTAAGATACTGGTATGTACTTAAACACAATGAATCTCCATTAATCTGACGCATGGCTGCATCATAATAATTTTTATTTTCTTTAATCTCCATAAAATATACGACACTAGTGTTCTACCTCCTCTGAATTAATAAACATGCACATTTATATACTCACAGTATCATACATATACACTATTGTAAATATACATGTCGTAATCCATCGGTTTTATGTCGTAATCGGTTGATTTTATGTCGTGAACGGTAATTAATAAGTTTCTCATTGGATGCTCAGAAATGAAATTCTACTCCTTAAATTTATATTGTTCCACAATATCCGCCTTACTCTTCATACGTTCTGGTGTTATAGCTTTTCCATTAAATCCAAATGACATACGTATAACCTTATGAATATTCCATGCATTTACAGGAGGTATAAATCCTTTAACTTCAGCAAAGTACTTACTAGCAGGCATATAAGTTACCCCTCTGACCTTTGTCTAGACCACATAAGGATAAATATAAACCAGATATTCCCTATAATTATCAAGGTCATTACATAAATCCAGTTTTATATAATCTTTTAATCCTTCGAAAAACATTCTGGAATATAACACCTCATAGATTTTACGTTTTAATATTTTGTATCGCTTAAATCTGACTTTGGAATACATAAAAACGAGACCATGCTTATAACTTAATATCCTCACTAACTGCATTGCAATAGTAGAATTTCCCCTGGTGAGATAATTTTTAGCATAGGTTCCCCACTTTTTTATAAAAGGTCCTATTCTTTTTATCTTGTGTATAAATATACGCAACATTAGCATTAAATTATTTTAATTATAATTCTTTTTCCGATTGCCTGCATGCTTACTTTTATAATCCTTCATCCAGACTTTTATAAATTCTAACGAAAATGAACTATATGATTTTTCTCTTCTGAAATATAACTTATCCTCCCATCTTACAATTATATTTAAACGTTCTTTCAATGCATAATCATACTGAATCATATAATATGGCGTCTCCCATACTTTTTCAAACATATGCGTAAATGTGTGAAACTCCTCATGCACATTGAAAAGCCATACATATGTACCAACAAATATAATAACAGACACAACTTTCAAAACACTGCTATTTACCTTCGTCATCTCAACAAAATAATCCGTTTTTACACATATAGCAAAAATAACTCCCCACAACTTATATTGGAAAATTCCTTTATATATATAATGTGCCAATTTATAATGTATCTTCTTTAAAATAGCAAGCTTCATTTTATCTGAAGTAAAATACTCCTGCATCAGGAACAATACGATACATAAAAGCAATAAAACCTGCCAATCAGATATATTTTCTTGAAATGTCATTCCTTATGTACATATATATGTAATTGCTATCTTCTGCTTTTCTCCAAATTTTTCAATAAAAACACTGAAACGACAAACAACATATATAATAACAAAAAATTATCCTTGAATATATCGATATTCATATGTAAATTTTCCTTAATTTAACCTATTTATTTTTTAGTATTAACATAACATCTATAGCTTATTTTTACATCATAATCAATCACAATACTTTTTCAATGGCACAATAATCCCACCAAAAACCGCAATTATCAATTCTACTTCCCCTGAAGCTTTCGACATCAGTCTTGAAAATGTAACAAATATATTATTAATATAATCGCCTTGTTTCTCAAGACCAATACTTCTAATAGTTGGTATCTTTTCCAGACTTACATATTCAGAATTTGATTGTTCTAATTGTGTTTTTGATACTCCATATTCATCATAATCAAACTGCATGTCCTTATTATAAACAGCTAAAATAATCGTCATAAAAACAACTAAAATTTCAATAAATCTCAAGCTTTGTTTTGCCCATTCAAATATATATTTTTCACTTAATTTTTTTGAAATACTTCTAACAATAACATATGAAACTATGCAACCTAGTATTAAACATAGTGAATGAAAAAATGGTGTTAATATATTATTTATATAATAATCTGAATTT
>OLJA01000745.1_pt1 | contig 19809 bp, 15 predicted proteins | sample 1601401 | NCBI WGS metagenome assembly OLJA01 (sample SAMN01915217, study PRJEB22387) | human gut metagenome | isolation source: stool | host: Homo sapiens | place: USA | reverse complement strand
ATCTCAAAACCGGTGATTGTGACCGGAGATATGAATGTAGCGCACAAAGAGATTGATCTTAAGAATCCGAAGACCAACCGTAAGAATGCAGGTTTTACGGATGAGGAAAGACAGAAGTTTACTGAACTTCTGGATGCCGGATTTATTGATACATTCCGGTACTTTTATCCGGAGCAGACAGGAATCTATTCCTGGTGGTCTTATCGTTTCAGTGCCAGGGCGAAGAATGCAGGCTGGCGTATAGACTACTTCTGTGTCTCGGAAAGTTTAAAGGACAGACTGGACGATGCGAAGATACTTACAGATATTATGGGATCAGATCATTGCCCGGTTGAATTGGATTTGAAATAATAGAAAGAGGAGAAGAGAACAATGACAAAGATTGACATTATTTCAGGTTTCCTTGGTGCTGGTAAGACAACCCTTATCAAGAAGCTTATTGATGAGGCTTTTAAGGGTGAGAAGCTGGTGCTCATTGAGAATGAGTTCGGTGAGATCGGCATCGATGGCGGTTTCCTGAAGGATGCCGGCGTTCAGATCACAGAGATGAACTCAGGTTGTATCTGTTGTTCACTGGTCGGAGATTTTGGTACTGCACTCAAGCAGGTTATCACAGATTACACGCCTGACAGGATCATCATTGAGCCGTCAGGAGTTGGTAAGCTGTCTGATGTTATCAAGGCAGTAAAGGATGTATCAGGCAATCTTGATGTTGAGCTCGACAGCTACACAACAGTTGCCGATGTGTCAAAGGTTAAGATTTATATGAAGAACTTTGGCGAGTTCTTCAACAACCAGATCGAGAGTGCGAACACTATCATCCTGAGCAGAACACAGACAACCACACAGGACAAGATAGAGAAGGCTGTAGCCATGATCAGAGAGAAGAACGATCATGCAACCATCATCACAACTCCATGGGATGAGATCGATGGAGCAGCCATCAGAGAGGCTATGCAGAACTACAAGTCTCTTGAGGAGACAATGATGGATGAGGCTAAGAAGGGACATGATCATGACCACGACCACGGCGATGAGTGCACATGTGGCTGTCACGACCATGACCATCATCACGACCATGATGACGACCATGAGCATCATCACGACCACGATGAGCACGAGCATCACCACGATCACGACGAGCCCGAGCATCACCACGACCACGATCATCATCATGATCACGACCATGGCGATGAGTGTACATGTGGCTGCCATGACCATGATCACCACCATCATCATGCAGATGAGGTGTTTACAAGCTGGGGCAAGGAGACACCACACAAGTACAATGAGGACAAGCTCAGAGAGATCCTTGACACTCTGGCTGACACAGAGAAGTACGGTGTTATCCTCAGAGCAAAGGGTATCGTTCCTAGCGATGCAGGTGAGTGGCTGTACTTTGATCTTGTACCAGGCGAGTTCGAGATCAGAAAGGGCAAGGCTGACATCACTGGTAAGCTTTGCGTAATAGGAAGCAAGCTTAAGGAGGACGACCTTGCAGAACTGTTCGAGGTTTAAGCAGGTTGTTCTATGATAAGGAGTTAATATGATGGGACGTCAGAATAAAGAGATACCTGTATATGTGTTCATGGGATTCCTTGAGAGCGGTAAGACAACATTTGCCAAGGAGACCCTGATGGACAGAGGCTTTACAGGTGGAGCCAAGACACTTCTTCTCGTCTGTGAGGACGGAGAGGAGGAGTATGATCTTGAGGCTCTGAAGAAGGCTAATATATATACAGAGTTCATAGAGGAAGATCAGCTCACCACAGACCATCTCCTTGACCTTCAGGACAAATACAATCCGGAACAGGTCATGATCGAGTACAATGGTATGTGGAAGCTCGATAAGATATTTGAGATAAGGGTTCCAAAGGGATGGACGGTTGTCCAGGTTATCTCATTTGTGAATGCGGAGACATACGATGTGTACTCACAGAACATGAAGGCAACCATGGTTGAGCAGTTCAACAGTGCGGATATGGTCATCTTCAACAGATGTGATGAGAATTCCAAGATTCCTGAGTGGAGAAGATCCATCAAGGCGGTGAACAGAAGAGCACAGATCATCTTTGAGATGAAAGATGGTTCCATTGCACCTGAGACAAATGAACCTGAGGATCTGCCATACGATGTGAGCGCAGATGTGATAGAACTGCCGGATGACGATTTCGGTATCTGGTATGTGGATGCATCTGACATGAAAGAGAGATACGACGGCAAGAAGATCCACTTCAAGGCCATGGTATTTAGACCTAAGCAGTACGGCAGCAATGCATTTGTTCCTGGAAGATTCGCCATGACATGCTGTGTTGAGGATATCCAGTTTGTCGGATTCAAGTGCTATTATCAGGGTGCTAAGAATCTTGTGGACAGACAGTGGGTTGATGTCACAGCCAAGATAGGCTACGAGTATTACCCAGATTTTGAAGGTGAAGGACCTGTTCTCACAGCAGAGAAGGTCACGCTCACAAGTGCGCCTGATGAAGAGGTAGTATATTTCAGTTAAGAGTTGAGCAGCTCCCTGAATACATGATATTTGATGTATCCGGGGAGCTTTTTTTGCGCGGCCGGGGAATGCCGGAAGAGCTTTGACGTGTCCTTACGAAAGTGTAAGTTGCGTTATTTACCGGCAGAATTTATTATAAGTTTAGTGTAAAAAATAAAGTCAAATTGGAAGGAAAGACTTATGATCAGATCGGTGAAACTTGCGTGTGGCGGTGCGGTTGCACTTATGCTGCTTGGAGGTATGATCTGTCCAGCTATGGCGGAAACGAACACAGATAGTGCATATGGACGGGTTGAACAGAGGATAATTGAAAATAACCCTGATTTTGATATACAGCTAAAGTATGGACTCAATGGATATGCGGTAAATGACAGAGGCAGTGTTATCAGGCTGGATATTGTGTGCGACACAGATTTTGCGGGAAATGTGTCTGTACAGACGAGCTATTCCGAAGGCTTTGGCACGAAGAATATGACATATGCCAGAGATGTGGAATTAAAGGCAGGAGAAAATACAGAGCTGGAATTCTGTGTCGATAATATGGGCTCCGGTATAGCAAAGGTTGAGATCAAGGACAGTGACGGAGAGCTGGTGTACTCAGAGAGGGATTCACTGAGTATAGAGGGTAATGATATGGTAGTTGCGGTGGGCGTGATGAGTGACAGACAGGATGCCATGTCTTATATAGAGGATGTCTCCATGGACAATGTGTATGATAATGCAAAGGTAGAGACTGTTGCATTATCACCCTCAGACATTCCTGAGTCCGAGGAGGGACTGGAGGCTATAGAGTACCTGTTGGTGGATGATTATGATCTGTCGGGATTGTCAGAGAAGCAGAGTGCTGCCATAAAACAATGGGTGTACAGTGGTGGAGCTATGATACTGGCCAAGTCGTCAGATGAAAATGAACTCAGCAGCTTTGACGGCGATTTTGTCTCCGCTGTGAATGACACACAGAAGGTTCATGAGCTGGACGACTCAGATGGGTCCTATCTGAATATGGGATATGGCAGGATCGTGGTGCTCCCGTATTCGCTTGCACAGACGGATGAGAAGGATAAGACTGCCCAGGCGCAGGCTGCTCTGGAGGCAGGCTTTACGGATATGACACAGAACTGGATCAATGGAGGCTGGTATTATGGTGGCACATATTATGGATATGATGTGGCAAATGCAGCCAACAAGAGAAGCACCCCGTCACCTGTTGTCATTATGCTCGTGCTGATCATATATATCATTGTGTGTGGTCCTGTGGCGTACATCGTCCTCAGCAGGCTCAAAAAGAAGGAGCTCATATGGGGAGTTATCCCGGTATGTGCAATTATCGGTACATGTGCCATATATATGGTAAGCCTCAAGTACAGAGTTACAAAGCCTATCGGACTTACATTTGTGGCTGCGGATATAAGCGGTGATAACAAGCGGGAGGATGCATATTCATATATAATAGGCGGCAGATCAGGCCAATACAAGATAGACATTAACAGCAAATATTCCAACATCGAGATGGATGATTCCATGGGATCCAGCTTTTATGACAATCTCAATGCGGTAAAAAATGATGGAAAAGATGGCGTTACACTGAATTATTACAGCAATCGTTCATTTGGCACTATATCAGCTAATGCAAGCTTTGCTGGAAGCAACGATATTGGAAGGATTCGGAAGAATTTGACATTATATACAGATGGCTTTGAGGGAACATTGACAAATGACACCTCGTACGATGTGGAGAATCTTGTGGTCATGTCCGAGGGATATTATTACGTTGCTGATGTCCTGAGAGCGGGAGATACCATACGGATAAGCAGGAAGAATACCCACAAATTTGACGGCGGCTCCATACTTGACGGAATGAGATCATATTACACGAAGAAGTATGGTGAGGATTATTTCGGAGATGATGAATCGTCGATGGAATGGTCCGGAAATTATTACATGCAGCTCCGGCTTGCCCAGTACAGTAGACTCGCTGCAGATGACGGCGTTGTGGCTGTGTGGGGAACCATACAGCGGGATCCGGATATGATGAGTGATGCCGATACGGAAAATTATGGCAGCTATATGGTATACGACATAGATACCCTTAAATATGAGGATGTGGATGGAGTTTATTATTACAGCATTTATGACAGGGATGAGAATGGAATCGGCGGATCAGATTATGGTGATGACGATCTGTTGATGTATTCTGAAACCGTGGACGTTAACATCAGATTTGGCAAGAATGATGATATAACGGAACTGATATACGATAAGACCCAGGCGGGAAGCGGCAAGAACAAGGTCGTAGTGCAGATGCTCAACAGAGAGACCGGCGAATATGACACGGTATTTGCCGATGGACAGACGATCATAAAGGGGCAGGAACTTGACAAATATATGTCGGACGGATGCCTGGCTATGAGATTTATATCTCCTCAGCAGGGAGATTATTATGTGGACAGTTACCTTCCACATATTAGTGCGAGGGGAGGTGTCCGGTAATGGTTGATATAGAAGAACTCACCAAGAGATATGGAAAGTTTGTTGCGCTCGATCATATGAACCTTCATATTGATAAGGGCGAGATATTCGGATTTGTCGGACCAAATGGTGCCGGTAAGACGACAACCATGAGGATCATGTGCGGACTCCTTAAAGCCACATCGGGAAAGGTCACCATAGACGGTGTAGACGCACTTGGCAGACCTGCGGATGTGAAACGGAAGATAGGATATGTTCCTGATTTTTTCGGTGTGTACGACAATCTGAAGGTCATGGAGTACATGGATTTTTATGGCTCCATGTACGGCATGAGCAAGCGGGAAGTGGAGAAGGTCGCAGATAAATATCTGGAGCTTGTCGCCCTTCAGGATAAAAAGGACGAGTTCGTCGACAGCCTTTCAAGAGGTATGAAGCAGAGACTCTGTGTAGCAAGAGCGCTCATACATGATCCCGAGCTTCTGGTGCTCGATGAGCCGAGTTCGGGTCTGGATCCAAGGTCAAGACATGATATGAAGAATATACTGCGTGATCTGAAGGAGATGGGCAAGACCATCGTGATAAGCTCGCATATTCTGCCGGAGCTTTCAGAGATGTGTACGAGTATAGGTGTCATAGACCACGGAAAGATAGTGACCAGCGGAAGCGTGGATGAGATTGTAAATGGTGATAAGAACATGCCTCCTGTAAGGATAAAGGGATATATGTTGGGACTTGATGCGGAGGCCTCAGCCAACAGGATATCTGTCATTGTGAAGGAAAGATTCAATGTGGATCGCATAAGTATACAAGATGGAGAAATTCTTGTCTATTATTCAGGCACGAGGGAGTCTGACGCCGAGCTTCTCAGAAGTCTTGTGGACAACGGTGTGCACGTTCATCAGTTTTTCAGGGAGAAGGAAGATCTGGAATCCCTGTTCCTTAAGATTACGGGAGGTGAGAATCGTGGCGCGAAGAACAATTATTAATCCCATATTGAAGAAGGATATTCTGGTAAATGCGAGAAGTGCCAGAATGGTCGTGACGATAACACTCATCAACTGCCTGTTTGCGCTGGTTGTCGGAATGCTCTTCATGACGAGCAGAGGCTCAGCATATCAGGTATATTATTCAAATATTGCACAGATGTTTCCTGTGCTTGCGGTGTGTGAGCTGTGCATAATAGGACTCATAGTTCCGATAATCACATCCACCTCGATATCCGGTGAGAGGGAGAGACAGACGCTTGAGATCATGCTGACGACTCCGGTAAGACCTATATCGATAGTTGCCGGAAAGCTCCTGTCGGCAGTTGCCACCACGGCAATGTATGTCATAGCAACTCTTCCGTTTATGGCGGTTGCATTCATAGTTGGAGGAATGGGCTGGGACGAACTGTTCAAATACCTTGGAATGGTTCTCTTTATAGATATATACGTTGGTAGTATCGGAATATTTTACTCCTGCGTGAAGAGAACTTCTGTGTCGGCGGCCATATCAACCATAGTGACTATAGCCACTGTTGTGTTTTTATCATGTGCGATAGGAAAAGTTTTTGAATCCATGATGTATATGTCGGACAGTTCAAGAAGCAGTTATGCTGCTTATATGATGGGAAAGGCAGTGTGCTATGCAGTCAATCCTGCCATATGGATAGCAGAAAATTTCGTCAGATTGCTCGAGGATGAATCTGTGGTGGAAACCATGACGGGATACGGTAAATACACGAATTTCGTGGTGGATCATATGGCCGTGATCTCAGTGTGTGTGAATCTCGCAGCATCATTTGTGCTGCTTAAGGTGGCTTCGGTGAAGCTGATTAAGGGCAGCAGAAAAAGGAAAAAGTCAAGGATATGATATTCCAAACAGGTATACAAAATGGAGTTTGACTTGTGTTTGATTATGGGATATCCTTTTTAGTGTAATATGTGCTCCGATGGAGAGGCTGCTCGGCAGAGCGGGAAGGAGCACTTGCTTATGTATAGTAAAGTATTAAGTGGACTTGTACAGGGAATCGACGGGACGCTCATATCAGTGGAGACGGATATACACGATGGGCTTCCCGTTATGAATATGGTCGGATACCTGTCCTCCTGCGTGAAGGAAGCAGGAGAACGGGTCCGGACTGCACTGCGCAATTCCGGTTTCAACATTCCTCCGAAGAGAATAACGATCAATCTCTTTCCGGCGGATATCAGAAAGGAAGGCACTGCCTTCGATCTGCCCATCGCAGCGGGTATGCTGGCGTCCATGGGCGTTATTCCAACAGACAATATAAAGAACATACTTATCCTTGGAGAGCTGGGGCTTGACGGACATGTGAATACGGTGAGCGGTGTGCTGTCCATAGTTCACTCTGCGTACAGCGAAGGTGTGAGGAGCTGTATAGTGCCGGCGGGGAATTCCAGGGAGGCTGCCATTATACGTGGGATGACTGTTATACCGGTCACAAGTATAGGAGAGCTGGTCGATCACTTGAGTGGTATACAGACCATAGAGCCTGAATATGTTGATGTAGAAGCCATGCTGGATACGTCAGGGGATGAAGCTGAAGTGGATTTCTCTGAGGTAATGGGGCATGAATCCCTTAAACGTGGAGTGGAGATAGCCGCGGCGGGAATGCACAACATACTCATGACAGGCCCCGCCGGGGCAGGCAAATCCATGATAGCCAGACGTATCCCGACGATACTTCCGAGACTCAGCCTTGAGGAGAGTATAGAGATAACGAAGGTGTACAGTGTGGCGGGGCTTCTGGATGAGTCCTGTCATATAATAAACCGCCGTCCATTCCGGGCACCTCATCATACGATATCCCTGCATGCCCTGTCCGGCGGCGGGCATAATCCGAGACCAGGAGAGATAAGTCTTGCACACGGTGGTGTGCTGTTTCTCGATGAGCTGCCGGAGTTTAACCGGAACGTGCTCGAGGTCATGAGACAGCCCCTTGAGGACGGTGAGGTCAGTATATCAAGGCTTGGTGGAATATACAGATTTCCTGCGGACTTCATGCTGGTTGCGGCAAGAAATCCATGCCCCTGCGGACAGTACCCGGATATGAACAGGTGTACATGCACGGTCAGGCAGATCAGGAATTATAATGCCAGGATAAGCAAGCCTCTGCTTGACAGGATAGATATAAATGTGGATGTTAGGAAGGTGGACTGCAGACAGTTATTTGGTGGCCGGACAGGGAAGAATTCAGCAGAAATGAGGGAGAGTGTGCTGAGAGCCCAGAGGATACAGAGTGAAAGGTTCAGCGGTGAAAATATACGGTTCAATTCCCAGATGGATTCGGCATTATGTAGTAAATATGTAGTGCTTGACGGCGAGGCAAAGAATTTCATGGAGGACTGTTTTGCCGATATGGATATGACTGCGAGAGGAGCATACAGGGTACTCAAGATAGCCAGGACTATTGCGGATCTCGATGGAGATCCTGAGGTCGGGATAAAACACCTGAGAGAAGCGGTGTTCTTCAGAAATGCGGACATTCAGGGAGGTGTGTGACATGACGGAGGAATTATTTTATCTCTGGTTTGGGATGATAAGCAGGATGACTCACACTGTGAAGATGAACGTTGCCATGAAATACGGAGGTATAAGAGGACTGTGGAACACTTCTGAGGAACAGCTTCGGGATGAACTCACACAGGCTCAGGCTGACGGATTCCTTGAACACAGGGATGCCGGGAAAGTTGCGGCATATGCAGAGGAGCTTCGAAGAAATGACATTACATATATTTATCCGGGACATAAGCTGTATCCCGGGAAGCTGTATGATATACCGGATCCCCCTATGCTTCTGTTTGCAGCAGGGGATGTGGATGTGCTGGCGGATCTGGACCCTGCGGTTGCGGTGGTAGGGGCAAGAAAAGCCTCTGTGTACGGAAGGGAAGCTGCCGACAGGCTGTCGGGGGAGCTTGCAGCATCAGGGGTTACTATAGTCAGTGGAATGGCACTGGGGATAGATGGTGCTGCGCACAGAGCTGCCATGAAGGCCGGAGGAAAGACTGTGGCTGTGCTTGGAAGTGGTATAAATGTTCCGTATCCGAGGGAGAACTATGATATATATCACGACATAAGAAATGGCGGCGGAGTAGTGCTGTCGGAATGTGGGCTTGACATAAGACCGGATGCTTTCAGATTCCCATACAGGAACAGGATAATCAGTGGACTTTCGTCCGGTGTGCTCGTCGTTGAGGCGAGGGAAAAAAGCGGTTCTCTGATCACTGCGGACCAGGCGCTGGAGCAGGGGCGGGAAGTGTATGCTGTTCCTGGGAGGATCACGGATTCGGGCAGCAGAGGCTGTAACGGACTTATCAGAATGGGGGCGGTGTGTGTCACACAGGTGGAGGATATACTTGATGAAATGGGCATAAACCGAGCTGAATCAAAGGCGTTTAACAAAAATTTACTTGCGCCTGCAGAGAAAAAAGTGTATAGTTGTGTACGTTTGGAATCAAGGCATATAGATGATATATGCTTCGAGACTGGGATTTCAGTGTCTGAGGTGACTCAGATATTGTATGAATTAGAACAGAAAAGATTGATAAAACAGTTGGTAAGAAATTATTATGTCAGAGCCTGACCATGAAAATGAACACTGCCGGAAGATGCTCTGGGATGATAAGAATTACAGGAAACCTACAGAAAGGACAGATAGCTATGGCAAAAAATCTTGTTATTGTTGAGTCTCCAGCTAAAGCTAAGACAATAAAAAAGTTTCTTGGATCAAACTATGAGGTGATTGCTTCGAATGGCCATGTGAGAGATCTGCCAAAGAGTCAGATGGGAATAGACGTTGATAATGATTTCGAGCCCAAATATATCACTATAAGGGGTAAAGGTGATATCCTTGCCGCTCTGAGAAAAGCGGTTAAGAAGGCCGACAAGATTTATCTCGCAACTGACCCGGACCGTGAGGGAGAGGCTATATCCTATCATTTGATGAAAGCACTTAAGCTGGAGAATAAGGATTACAAGAGAATTACGTTCAATGAGATTACAAAGAATGCGGTAAAGAATTCTATAAAGCAGGCAAGGGACATAGACATGAACCTTGTGGATGCCCAGCAGGCGAGACGAGTGCTCGACAGACTTGTTGGTTACAAGATCAGCCCGGTTCTCTGGGTAAAGATCAAGAGAGGTCTTTCTGCCGGACGTGTACAGTCTGTTGCACTCAAGCTCGTGTGTGACAGGGAGAAGGAGATAAATGATTTTATCCCGCAGGAATACTGGACACTGGACGCAAATCTGACCGGCGGCAAGCTCAAGAAGCCTATCACGTTCAAGTTTACCGGAGATGGTAAGAATAAGGAAGAGATATCAGGCAGAGCGGCACTTGATGAGATACTCAGCGGTCTTCAAGATGGAGAGTACGTTGTAAAGTCCATAAAAGAGAGTGAGAGAAACAAGAAGGCACCGCTGCCATTTACAACAAGTACGCTGCAGCAGGAGGCTTCATCGAAGCTCAATTTTGCGACATCCAAGACGATGAGAATCGCACAGCAGCTCTATGAGGGAGTTGATATCAAGGGCCGTGGAACGATAGGTCTCATAACATATCTGAGAACAGATTCCACTAGAATATCAGAGGAAGCAGTTGCTGCTGCTGACAAATATATAACGGACAATTTCGGTGAGATATATATTGGCGATTCAAATGGACGCGCCAAGACAGACAAGAAGATACAGGATGCTCATGAGGCTATCAGACCTACAGATGTGACTCTGTCACCGGTCATGGTAAAGGAACAGCTCTCAAGGGATCAGTTCAGACTGTATCAGCTCATATATAATCGTTTCCTTGCAAGCCAGATGGCGGGGGCGGTATATTCTGTCAAGAGTGTAAAGGTAAGCTGCGGCGATGCGACATTCCAGACATCCGCATCAAAGATAGCATTTGACGGATTCCTCGCTGTATACAATTTGGACAATGACAGAGGAGAGACAGTTGCGGGAATCAACAATCTTGCTGAGGGCGATGTGCTGGAGCTTGACGGCTTTGAGGAGAAACAGCATTTTACACAGCCGCCTGCAAGATATACAGAGGCATTGCTTGTCAAGACATTGGAGGAGCTTGGAATTGGAAGACCAAGTACCTATGCTCCAACCATATCGACCATACTTGCGAGAAGATATATAACGAAGGAACAGAAGAAGTTATATGTGACAGCCATAGGTGATGCGGTTAACCAGAGCATGGAGCAGGCGTTCCCGGTTATCATAGATGTGAATTTCACGGCTAACATGGAGTCCCTTCTCGATAAGATAGGAGAGGGAACTGTGGACTGGAAAGTGGTTGTCCGCAATTTCTATCCGGATCTCGACGAGGCGGTGAAGAAGGCGGAGGCAGAACTTGAGTCCATCAAGATAGAGGATGAGGTGTCCGAGGAAGTGTGTGACGTGTGCGGACGAAACATGGTCATCAAGTATGGTCCTCACGGCAAATTTCTGGCGTGTCCTGGATTCCCTGAGTGCAGATTTACAAAGCCGTTCTACGAGAAGATAGGTGTTACCTGTCCTAAGTGTGGCGGAGACGTGGTCATCAAGACGACGAGAAAGGGCAGAAGATACTATGGATGTATCAATGCACCTGAGTGTGATTTCATGTCATGGGCAATGCCAAGCAATGAGAAATGTCCTGAATGTGGAAAGTACATGATAGTAAAGGGCAATAAGCTGGTATGCTCAGATCAGGAGTGTGGTTATACCTGCAACAACAAGGCGGCGGAGACTGCTGATAAATAATTAAGATATAAGATATGTGACAGACAGATTCCTAATTGGAGACAATTAGTGAATTTGTCTGTTTTTTTGTTGAATTGTAGAAAAATTAAAAGAAGTGTATGGTTGTCATAATTATTAAAATTGTGTCGAAAAAAAGACTGACCACTATATGTTGTGGCTAAAAAATCCAGTAAAATCAACACTTTCTTAAATCTTTGTTTTTAGGACAACTTTACATAAAATATGGTTGTTATGTCAATCTTGTTGTGGTAGAATCACAAATAGTCATAATATTTCGAGCAAAAGATACTTTTTGTTACATAAAAAAATGGAGGATAACTTATGAGTGTACAATTGTTAGATAAAACACGAAAAATCAACAAGTTATTGCACAATAACAATTCACATAAGGTTGTTTTTAATGACATTTGTGATGTGCTCAGCGACATTCTTGCTTCAAACGTGATGGTAATAAGCAAGAAGGGCAAGATACTCGGACTCAAGAACAGAGAGGATATTCCGGAGATCCATGAGCTCATTGAGGGTAAGGTAGGAAGTCTCATAGACAACATGCTCAACGAGCGTCTTCTTCTCGTCCTGTCCACTAAGGAGAATGTTAATCTGACGACACTTGGATTTGATGGAAAGGATATAGACAAGTATCATGGTCTGCTCCTTCCTATTGATATAGCAGGAGAGAGACTTGGAACTCTGTTTCTGTACAGACTTCAGACTGAGTACGATATAGATGACATCATTCTTGGCGAATATGGAACCACCGTTGTGGGACTTGAGATGATGCGGGCGCTCAATGAGGAGAATGCTGAGGAGAACCGCAAGCTGGCCATAGTGAGATCAGCGATCAACACTCTGTCGTTTTCAGAGCTGCAGGCGATCAAACATATTTTTTCCGAGCTTGACGGCGAAGAGGGAATACTGGTGGCAAGCAAGGTCGCAGACAGGGTAGGCATAACAAGATCGGTTATAGTGAACGCACTCAGAAAGTTTGAGAGCGCAGGTGTTATCGAGGCGAGATCATCGGGAATGAAGGGCACGTACATAAAAGTGCTGAATGATGTGGTGTTTGATGAACTGAAGAATGCCTGAGAACAGAATTATAAATACATCGAAAAGGAGAGACATATATGATACCGGCAATAGTGACATTGATAGTAGGTGTAGCGATAGTGATAGTAAGCTTTTTCCTTACTGACGGTCCAAAAGAGAATACAGAGAATTCTGTGATGGATGAGAGCAGGGAGAATCTGGAGAAGAAGCTTGATGAGTATTGTGACAGCCTTGTAGAGAAGAAGAAGAATGAGCTGAAGAAACAGGGCGAAGCTGTGAAATCAGACATGAAAAAGGGCCTTGATGAAGTCAGGGAGTCATCGAAAAAAGAGCTTGCTGAGATGAGAGAGAGTTCAAAGAAGGAAATGAGTGAGCTCATGGACAGCGCAAGGAAGGAGCTGGATGAATTCAGAGCCGGCACAGTCAAGGCAAATGAGACAGCCCAGGCTGATACCCAGAAGAAGATAGATGATGCAGTCAAGGCATACGAGGAGGGTATAGAGGCTGCAAAGAAGAAGATGCAGACAGAGCTTGAGGCTTGTGAGAAACAGTTGTCAGAGAAGGCCAAGAAGCAGATGATAGATTACATCAACCAGAGCCTTAAGGATGCATACGAGGCATATGATCCGGATGACACCAGCGAGAAAGAGCCTGTGACATACGATGAGCCTGAGACTGTAGAGACTTCCGAGTCAGAGCCTGCGGAGGCAGATAACGGATCAGAGAAGACTGAGCCAGATGCAGAGAAAGCTCAGTCAGAAAATGATTCTCAGGCAGCAGATAAGACAGAGACAGCAGATGGAGCTGAGACTAAAGCTGATGCTGAAGCAGGAGATGACGTAAAGACAGACGGTATCGCTGACAATGATAAGTCGGAGACATCCGAGGGTGAAGCGCAGAAAGAGAATACCGAGTCAGAGAGCAGCACTGAGGCTGCTGCAGATGCAGAGGCTGCCGAGAAAGCAGTCAGTGTGGAGGATGCACCGGTAACAGACAGTGCATTTACAGTGGTAGAGGCTGAAAATCCTGAGAAGGCAGCCGCAGCAATCGCTGAGAATAACAATGCTGCCAGATCTAGAAACAATCGTTCAAAGAAGAGAAAAAAGAAGAAAGCCGCTCAGAACAAGGTTGTTGATATATGGGATGAAGGCACAGATGTAGAGTCACAGGTTGCAGACCTGCACAAGAAGGGACTCAGCATCATGGAGATCGCAAACAAACTTGGAATAGGAGTTGGAGAGGCTAAGGTTATGATAGACAAGATCAATGAGGCTGACAAACAGTAATCAGTCCGGGAGGTAAGCTATGTATAAAAAAAGTTATTTCAGAGGCCTTGGTACAGGGCTGGTGATAGGAGCACTTACCATGACTGTTGCGTTTAATTTTGGAAATGCCGGAAAAACTGATTCAGGTCAGGGCAAGACGGCGGTCGTAAGTCAGCAGCAGGATAAGAGCACAGAGGATTCTTCCACAGAGACGACAACAGAGAAGAAGACCGAGGATAAGACGACAGAAAAGACAACGACAGAGAAAGTAACCACGGAAAAGAATGCCAATGCCGATAAGACTACAACAGAGACAGGCAAGTCAGAAAATGGCAAGAGCGATGCAGAGAGCGGCAGTGGAAGCAACAGTGGTACGACCGGAAGCTCCGACAAGTCAAATGGAATCGGCACAACAGATAACAACGGAGGCCTTTCTGATAAGACAGAGAGAGTTCCATCTGCCAAGGACAACGGCTATACAGAGGATAAGAATTCGCAGACCGGTTCAGGAAGCAGCACAAATAAGACTACCGAGGCTGCGACAGAGGCTGTGAAAGCGAGTGCCATCAAGTATGACAATGGCGGCGGAGAGATCACATTTGGGGCCGGCACATCAGCATACGAGATATGCCAGTTGCTTGGACAGATAGGCATCAGGGATGCAGATGAGTATTACGACTGGCTTCTCAGATCGGGATATTCTGAGAGTCTTGTACCTGGAACATACACATTTACCGGAAATGAGACAAACGGCGGAATAGTGTGGATCCTTTTAGGTCATCAGTAAATAAAAATATATAAAACACAAGAAAAAAGTGCTTGAATGCACTTTTTTTTTGTGTTACAATGTCGATTGCGTGAGTGCGCATAACAAATATACATGCTGGTTGATAGTTGGCGTGGTGCCTGTGCTCGGGTGGTCCAAAGAGTTGATGCCGGCAGAAGATTTTAACCATGGAGGTAGAAAAAATGAGCGTTATTTCAATGAAGCAGTTATTAGAGGCAGGTGTACATTTCGGACACCAGACAAGAAGATGGAACCCTAAGATGAAGCCATACATCTACACAGAGCGTAATGGTATCTACATCATCGATCTTCAGAAGTCAGTAGGAATGGTTGACGATGCTTACAATGCAATCGGCGATTGTGTTGCAAACGGCGGAACTATCCTTTTTGTTGGTACAAAGAAGCAGGCTCAGGACTCAATCAAGAGCGAGGCAGAGCGTTGCGGTATGTACTATGTAAATGAGAGATGGTTAGGCGGTATGCTGACAAACTTCAAGACAATCCAGACACGTATCGCTACATTAAAGAAATATGAAACTATGGAAGAAGACGGTACATTTGATGTTCTTCCTAAAAAAGAAGTAATCCAGATCAAGAAAGAAATGGAAAAACTGGAAAAGAACTTAGGCGGTATCAAAGAGATGGAGCATATTCCGGATGCAATCTTTGTTGTTGATCCTAAGAAGGAAAGAATCTGCGTACAGGAAGCACAGGCTCTTGGGATCACTCTGATCGGTATCGCTGATACAAACTGTGATCCGGAAGAACTTGATTTCGTTATCCCGGGTAACGATGATGCTATCCGCGCTGTAAAGCTGATCGTTTCCAAGATGGCAGACGCTGTTATCGAAGCAAACCAGGGTGCAGCAGAAGAAGCTGCACAGGCAGAAGCTGAAGAATCCGCTCAGGCAGATGCTGAATAATCAGTATCCGAAAGTAAGAGTACGACTAACATAATATAAATGGAGGACACGAAAATGGCTATCACAGCAGCTATGGTAAAAGAGTTAAGAGAAATGACTGGTGCAGGCATGATGGACTGTAAGAAAGCTCTTGCAGAAACTGATGGAGATATGGATGCAGCAGTTGAAGTATTAAGAAAAAGCGGTGCAGCTAAGGCTGAAAAGAAAGCCAGCCGTATCGCAGCAGAAGGTATTACACGTACAGCAGCAAACAGTAATACAGCAGTTGTTGTAGAAGTAAACTCAGAAACAGATTTCGTTGCAAAGAACGCAGTATTCCAGGAATTTGTACAGTCTATCGCAGATCAGGCACTTGCTTCATCTTTAAATGGTGGCAAGGACGGAGAAGATGTAGAAGCACTTCTTGCTGAAAACGGACTGAAAGAAGCTTTAGTTGAAAAGACAGCAACAATTGGTGAAAAATTATCCTTCAGACGTTTCGAGAAGGTGACAGGAGATGTTGTAACATCTTACCTTCACGGCGGCGGAAGAATCGGTGTATTAGTTGCCGGTACCGGTGCATCCGATGATGCAGCTAAGGAAGCACTTACAAATATCGCAATGCAGATCGCAGCTATGAACCCACAGTATATCAGCAGAGCTGATATGGCTGATGAAGAAGTTGCAAAGCTTCGTGAGATCACAGTTGACAGCGCATTAAATGATCCTGCATCTCTGCCAAAACCGATCTTAAACAAACTGATCGAAAAGGCAGTAGCCGGTGTATGGTCAGCAGAAGATGTAGCTATCTACGAAGAAAAGAAATCCAACATGCAGTATTTATTCAACTTCCTTTCAAAGGAAGCTGCTGCACAGCTTGCTGAGATTGCTATGGCTGATAAGGAAACAATCGCAGCTGACAAGATCTTCAATGGTCTTGTAGAAGGTCGTGTTTCCAAGCAGTTGAAAGAGATCTGCCTGCTTGATCAGACATATGTTAAAGCAGAAGATGGAAAACAGTCTGTAGCTAAATATCTTGCTTCCGTAAACAAAGATCTTGCAATCAAGAAATTTGTACGTTTTGAAGTTGGCGAAGGTATGGAAAAGAAGAATGAAGACTTCGCTGCAGAAGTAGCTGCACAGATGGCTAATGCTTAATTTACAGGCAAAGCAAGTATCAGATTACAAATAATAATCAAAGTTAATAAAACTCACAACACAACACAAATCCCCGGGATCATTTCTGATCCCGGGGTATTTTGCTTACAAGAGTTGAGCAAGTGTGACCCCATCCAGATAGTCATTGATAATCGAATCCAGCTTTTGCCAGACCGGATGTGTGGGACAGGTGGCAATATTTTTGCATGGGCCTGTAGATGAGGAAGTGCAGGAAACGGAAGCAAGATCGCCCTCTGTCAGTCTGAGAATTTCTCCTAATGTATAGTCTGTAGTGGGTTTTGTCAGCCGGTATCCACCACCTTTCCCTTTCACGCCCTCCAGCAGGTCGTGTTCTACCAGAATTTTTAAAATTCCTTCCATATATTTCTTGGAAATGTGCTGCCGTTCGGCAATTTCCTTGAGTGGCACATATCCTTCATTTTCATGATGGGCAAGATCGATCAGCACGTAGAGCGCATATCGTCCTCTGGTTGAGATCAGCATATGAAATCCGTCCTTTTTGTCCGCTTCTTTGGAGCGGATATTTGAATTTATTATAGCACAAACTATAACCTGCTGTGCAGGTTATTTAGCAATGCATTTGCTGCGCAGGTTGATTAGAAAGATATAGTTAGGCTATAATCTGCTGACGCAGATTATTTGGCCCCATATTTGCTTTGCAAATATGGGACAATGGTTGACAAAATCCTAGTAACATACTATAGTTTAATTGCCTACCAAACAGGTGGGCTGAATTAAAGGAAAGGTGTGGATCAGAAAATGGCAGACAAACTTTTGCAGGTAAACGGTATTTCAGTTCGTGTAGAGGATAAGGAAATTCTGCATGATATAAATTTAGAAATCGGAAAAGGAGAGACTCATGTGTTAATGGGACCAAACGGTGCGGGAAAATCAACACTTGGTTATGCACTGATGGGCAATCCGAAATATGAAGTAATGAAAGGAGATATCCTGTTTCATGGAAATCGGATCAATGAGGATGGTGCAGATAAGAGAGCCAGGGATGGTATCTTTTTATCCTTCCAGAGTCCTTTGGAGGTCCCGGGTCTTTCTTTAAGCTCCTTTATCAGAAACGCAGTGGAAAAGAGACGTGGCAGCAGAATCCGTCTTTGGGATTTTAAGAAGGAACTGCAGAAGGAAATGGAATTGCTGCAGATGGATCCTTCTTATGCAGAGCGGGATCTGAATGTTGGATTTTCCGGCGGTGAAAAAAAGAAAACAGAGATTTTGCAGATGCTGATGCTCAGACCGGAGCTGGCAATTCTGGACGAAACGGATTCAGGACTGGATGTGGACGCAGTGCGTACTGTTTCAAAGGGTGTGGAAGAATACCAGAAGACAAGAGACGGAGCACTTCTGATCATCACGCACAGCACAAGGATTTTGGAAGCTTTACATGTGGATTATACGCATGTTCTGGTAGACGGACATATTGTAAAGACAGGAGATGCTTCCCTGATCGGCGAGATCAATGAACATGGATTTGAAAAATATTTGGATCTTTTAAAACAGGAATCAGAGACGGGGAGGTAAGCCGGATGAAAGAAAAAACCTATGTCGATGATGTGGACAGAAGCATTTACGATATCCGTAATGAAGAAAAAGATGTATATCGTGTGCAGGAAGGACTGGATGCGTCCATTGTAGAAAAAATCTCGAGGGAAAAAAACGATCCTGCCTGGATGACGATGTTCCGTCTGCGATCATTGCAGATTTATAATGAACTGAAGGTGCCTGACTGGGGACCATCCATTGACGGACTGGATATGAGCCATATTGCGACTTATGTACGTCCGAACACGAAAATGAGTGCAAAATGGTCTGAAGTACCGGAAGATATTAAGGATACGTTTGAAAAGCTTGGCATTCCGCAGGCTGAAAGGAAATCGCTGGCAGGTGTTGGTGCGCAGTATGATTCGGAGCTTGTTTATCACAATGTCAGAGAGGAAGTGGCAGCGCAGGGCGTTGTGTATACGGACATGGAAAGTGCATTAAAAGGCGAATATGCAGATATGGTCAGAAAGTATTTTATGAAGCTTGTACGGCCGAATGACCATAAATTTGCTGCTCTGCATGGGGCAGTCTGGTCAGGCGGTTCCTTTGTGTATGTGCCACCGGGTGTTTCCGTGGAAATCCCGCTGCAGTCTTATTTCCGTCTGAATGCGCCGGGCGCAGGACAGTTTGAACATACGCTGATCATTGTAGATGAAGGCGCAGACCTGCATTTTATTGAAGGCTGCTCCGCACCAAAATATAATGTGGCAAATCTGCATGCAGGTTGTGTGGAGATTTTTGTAAAGAAAAATGCCAGACTGCGTTATTCGACGATCGAAAACTGGTCTAAAAACATGTATAACCTGAATACAAAACGTGCCATGGTGGAAGACGGCGGCGTGATGGAATGGGTTTCCGGATCATTCGGATCCCATGTATCTTACTTATATCCGATGACGATCCTGAAAGGGGATCATTCCCGGATGGAATTTACGGGAATCACCTTTGCCGGAAAAGGACAGAATCTGGACACAGGAGCAAAAGTCGTGCATATCGGAAAGAATACTTCTTCCTTTATCGGTACAAGGTCTATTTCCAAAGATGGCGGTATCAGTACATTCAGAAGCAGCGTGCAGGTAGAAAAGTCTGCAAAGAATACAAAAGCGGCTGTTTCCTGTCAGTCCCTGATGCTGGATGATAAGTCAAGATCTGACACGATCCCGGCAATGGACATCCGGACAGCAGATGCGGATATCGGACATGAAGCAAAGATCGGACGGATCAGTGATGAAGCTGTCTTTTATCTGATGTCCAGAGGACTTTCGAAAGAAGATGCGAGAGCAATGATCGTCAGCGGATTTGCGGATAATGTATCAAAGGAACTGCCGCTTGAGTATGCGGTGGAAA
>OLJA01000743.1_pt1 | contig 19877 bp, 31 predicted proteins | sample 1601401 | NCBI WGS metagenome assembly OLJA01 (sample SAMN01915217, study PRJEB22387) | human gut metagenome | isolation source: stool | host: Homo sapiens | place: USA | reverse complement strand
ACGATCGTCTCTTTCGGGATCGCTTTGAACATCGATGGTACAATGCGGCGAAGCGTCGGTCTGGTCGTGCCATTCAGACGAAACAGCGACTCAATCCACTCGTCCGTGATCCGGTCGCGGAGCTGGACAGCGATATGTCCCGGATAAAAAACAGAAGAAGGTAGATTTGAATTCCTTCCATAATATTCATATTCTACGGATTCTGCCGGATAAGGATGAAAATTTGTCATCGGCATCGTCATAACCTCTGTGGTATGGCGGATCTCATAACCTTTTTCTTCCAGAAGCTTATCAAAAGACGGATCCAGAAGCGGATTGATCTTAAAATTAGAAGGTGTGTGGTAATTGCGGTACTGAGCTTCGCAGTAAGCGATTTTCTCCTCGATCGGGATCAGAGAATCACCAACCTGTTCCACACTGTTGGTACGGTAAGTATAATTATGAGAAAACCGGATCAGCCAGCCGTCATAAAGCTCAATCTTGTGGGACGGCCAGGCGTTCAGTGAGATTTCCTCGATCAGTTTCATATAAGCAGCGTCTTTTTGCATAAAAATTGCTCCTTTGTAAATTAGGTAACGGGTATCGATAAACCCGGCATTCTTAGTATAGCGACTCAAGATGAGAAAATCAAGCAAGTTCTGCTTTAAGTCGAACACAGGTGACGCTTGACCATGGTTCTTTGATTTGCTAAAGTATTTATGTGATGTCAGAAACGGAAAAATCTGTCTCTGGCATGATAGCTGAGATTACTTTATCTAACAAAGTAACTTGTACAATTTGGCATTATCAGAAACAGAAGTTCTGGATTTACAGGAGGCGAAAAGCGATGAAACTTGGATTTATCGGCTGCGGAAATATGGCGAAAGCCATGCTTGGCGGCATTTTAAAAAATGAGATCTGTGCAAAAGAAGATGTGATCGCGTCGGCAAAGAGTGAGGCGAGCAGAGGAAATGCCAGAAATACTTATGGAATTCAGGTAACAGCAGATAATATAGAAGCAGCGAAAAGTGCGGATGTGCTGGTGCTGGCAGTAAAACCGATTTTTTATGAAGAAGTGATCCGTGAGATTAAAGATGCAGTGGATGAAAAGAAAATTATCATTTCCATTGCACCGGGAAAAACACTGGCATGGCTGGAAGAGCAGTTTGGCAAAAAAGTAAAGCTGGTAAGATGCATGCCGAATACACCGGCCCTGGTCGGGGAAGGCATGACCGGCGTGTGCTGCAACGAAGAAGTGTCAGACGCAGAGATGCAGGATGTGCTGAAAATCCTTGAGAGCTGTGGAAAAGCAGAAATGCTTCCGGAGCGTCTGATCGATGTGGTTGTTTCCGTCAGCGGAAGTTCACCGGCATATGTATTTATGTTTATTGAAGCGATGGCAGATGCGGCCGTTGCGGATGGTATGCCGCGTGCACAGGCATATCGTTTCGCAGCACAGGCAGTCCTTGGCAGTGCAAAGATGGTGCTGGAGACAGGCAAACATCCCGGTGAACTTAAAGACATGGTATGCTCACCGGGCGGCACAACGATTGAGGCAGTGCGTGTTCTGGAAGAAAAGGGCATGCGAAGTGCTGTGATCGAAGCAATGAAAGCCTGCGTCAAAAAAGGACGGGAAATGTAGGAGGTAAAATCAATGAATGAGAAAACAGTCTGGGAATCTTATACGGAAGAAGACAAAAAGAAAGTATATGATTTCTGTGAAGAATACAGAACATTTCTCTCAAAATGCAAGACAGAGAGAGAATGTGTAAAACAGATAATCGCACAGGCTGAGAGTGCAGGCTACAGAAATCTTGATGTTTACCTTAAATCTGGTGAAAAACTTAAATGTGGCGATAAAATATACTCAGTGTGCATGAATAAGACGGTTGCAATGTTCCAGATAGGAAAAGAGCCGCTTGATAGTGGAATGAATATATTAGGGGCACATATCGATTCACCTAGAATGGATATAAAGCAGAATCCTTTGTATGAGGACAGTGACCTTGCATATCTTGATACACATTATTACGGCGGTATCAAGAAATACCAGTGGGTAACAATTCCTCTTGCAATCCACGGTGTTATCGCAAAGAAAGATGGAAGTGTTGTCGAGGTAAATATAGGAGAGAACGATAACGATCCTGTATTTTGCGTGAGCGACCTTCTTATACATCTTGCTGCAAATCAGATGGAAAAGAAAGCTTCAAAAGTTATCGAGGGCGAAAAACTTGATGTTTTAGTCGGAAGCATACCACTTAATGATGAGGAAAAAGAAGCTGTATCAAAGGGTGTACTTGCAATATTAAAAGAAAAATACGGAATGGAAGAAGAGGACTTTATGTCATCAGAGCTTGAGGTCGTACCGGCAGGAAAGGCAAGAGAACTCGGCTTTGACAGAAGTATGATAATGTCTTACGGACAGGATGACAGAGTATGTGCTTACACCTCGCTTGCTGCAATGCTTGGAACTGATGCCGAGCTTGAAAAAACAGCCTGCTGTCTTTTAGTAGACAAGGAAGAAATCGGAAGTGTCGGTGCAACAGGAATGCAGTCGAAATTCTTTGAAAATGTCGTGGCAGAACTTATAAGTCTTGAGGGTGATTATAATGACCTTAAACTTAGAAGATGCCTTGCAAACAGCAAGATGCTTTCATCAGATGTAAATGCAGGCTATGATCCGCTTTTTGCAGATGCCTTTGAAAAGAAAAACGCATCATTCTGCGGACGCGGAGTTGTATTCAGCAAATTTACGGGAAGCCGCGGAAAATCAGGTTCAAATGATGCAAACGCAGAATATATAGCAAAACTCAGAAAGATAATGGATGACAACAATGTGCATTATCAGATGGCAGAACTTGGAAAAGTAGATGTAGGTGGCGGCGGAACAATCGCTTATATCATGTCACTTTACGGAATGGAAGTAATCGACTGTGGTGTAGCTATATTAAATATGCATGCACCGTGGGAGATAGCAAGCAAAGCAGATGTTTACGAAGCAAAGAAATGCTATGAGGCATTCCTTAAAAATTAGAGATAAAGAACTGAAGGGAAAATAGATTTATGGTTGTTGACTTAAAAGAAAGCAGAAAAAAAATTGATAATATTGATAAGGAGATAGCAAAGCTCTTTGAAGAAAGAATGAAAGTTGCAACGGATGTTGCAGCGTATAAAAGAAGTACGGGAAAAAAAGTCTTTGACCCCGTAAGAGAAGAAGAAAAGATAAAGACTCTCAGAGAACTGACAACTGATGAATTTAACAAGACAGGAATAGAAGATCTCTTTAGACAGATAATGTCAATAAGCAGAAAGTATCAATATAAAGTTCTTGGAAGTGAGACAAATGAGCTGCTGCCATTTAAGCAGGTGGACAAGCTCGATGTTGACAAAGATACAAGAATCGTATGCTTCGGAGAACATGGGGCATATACTGAGCAGGCAATGGAGGAAGTATTTGGAACAGATATAACCTCCATGAACAGGCTTTCTTTTAAGGAAGTACTTGAGACAGTGGCAAACGGCGAGGCAAAATACGGAGTTATACCTATTGAAAACACTTCAACAGGTGGAATAAACGACACATATGATCTGCTTCTCGATTATGATATAACAATAGTTGCTGAGCATGTTGTAAAAGTTGAGCAGGCACTTTTAGGTAAGCCGGGAGCAAAAATATCAGATATAAAAAAGGTGTATTCACATCCACAGGGAATCATGCAATGTTCAAAATTTATAAGAGAACACAATATGGAAAGTGAATCATACATGAGCACATCAAGTGCGGCAAAGAAAGTGGCAGAGGAAGATGATATCTCGCAGGGAGCTATTGCAAGCACAAGAGCCGCAAAGCTTTTCGGACTTGATGTGTTAAAAGAAAGTATCAACTTTGAAAGCAGCAATTATACGAGATTTATCATAGTCACAAACCAGAAAGTATTCCTTTCAAATGCAAATAAAATAAGTCTTTCATTTGAGATAAAGCACCAGGCAGGAGCACTTTACAATATGCTCTCAAACTTTTATTACAATGACTTAAATCTTACAAAGATAGAGTCAAGACCGATAGAAAACAGAAATTGGGAGTACCAGTTCTTTGTAGACATTGAGGGAAACCTAAATGATCCGGGTGTGCGGAATGCACTTGCCTGTATAAGTGAGTGTGCAAAACAGCTGACAATACTTGGAAATGTGAGGACGAAGTAAAAAAATAGTACAATAAAAAGCAGGGAGAGATATAAAGTTGTTGACACAGTATTTGTGCCTGAAAATGATAAAATATCTTTACTGCTTTTTGTTGATTAAAGAAAGGCGGACATATTTACATGAAAAAAGGAAACATATATGAGGGTGTTGTAAAGAAAGTTGAATTTCCAAACAAGGCATATGTTGAGGTGATAGAGAAAGACGAAAACGGAAATGAACAAAAAACACTTACACTTGTAAAAGGTGCGTTACCCGGACAAAAAATAAAATTTAGGGCAAAAAAAGTCAGAAAAGATAAGAGTCAGGGAATACTTTTGGAAGTAACAGAAAAATCACCGCTTGAAACAGCAGAACCAATGTGCTGCCGGTTCGGAAAATGCGGCGGATGCAGTTACCAGACATTACCATATGAAAAACAGCTTGAGCTTAAAAAAAATCAGGTGCTTGAGATAATAGACAATGTATATAAGACACTCGACTCATCTTTGGGGATAAAAAAAGATTATATATATGACGGAATACTGCCTAGTCCTGAAATCAAAGGCTATAGAAACAAGATGGAATTTTCGTTCGGTGATGAATACAAAGGAGGACCACTTACACTCGGTCTTCATAAAAAAGGCAGTGTTCATGATATAGTAAATGCCTCAGGCTGTCAGATAGTGGATGATGATTACTCAAAAGTAATAGACTGCATAGTAGAATACTTCAGGGAAAAACAAGTACCACATTACAATAAAAATACTCATCAGGGTGTTCTCAGGCATCTTCTTGTAAGAAGAGCGGTATCAACAGGAGAACTCCTCGTTGCACTTGTCACATCATCACAGCAGGATATATCTGAGTATGTCAGTGAAGTATCAGAAAAATTAAATGGACTTGAGTATAACGGGAAATTAACAGGATTTATCCATATCATAAACGATGGACTGGGGGATGTGGTAAAAAGTGACAAAATGCACATCATTAGCGGAAAAGACTGGTTTACCGAAAAGATATTAGGACTTCAGTTTAAAATATCACCGTTTTCATTTTTCCAGACAAACACAAAAGGAGCTGAGGTGCTTTACACAAGGGCAAGGGACTATGTGCTAGGAGGAGAAATGGCAGGAGTCGGTAAAAATAGTGTTGGTGTTGGACTTGATGCTGATAGTTCGGATATTGCAGATGGATATTCAGAAATGGGTACTGAAAATGTTGATTTAGCTGAAATATACTCTGAAAAGACAGAAAATCTTGAGACAGAGACAAATGCAGGATTTAAGGATAAAGTCGTTTTTGACCTTTACAGCGGAACAGGAACGATAGCACAGATAATAGCACCTGTTGCAAAGAAAGTTATAGGTGTTGAGATTGTGGAAGAAGCAGTTGAGGCTGCAAAAGAAAATGCAGCGATAAACGGTCTTGATAACTGTGAATTTATAGCAGGTGATGTGCTTAAGGTGATAGATGAGATAGACGAGAAACCTGATTATATAATACTTGACCCACCGAGAGAGGGAATACACCCTAAGGCAATCAGAAAGATAATTGATTATGGGGTGGAGAATATAGTTTATATTTCATGTAAACCGACGAGCCTGTCACAGGATCTTGCTACATTTGAGACATTTGGGTACCATGTGGAGAGGGTTAGCAATGTAGATATGTTCCCGGGAACGGTGCATGTGGAGACTATCGTTAAACTATCCTTGAAAAATAAGGGGTTATAAGGCTTTAAGGTGTGAAAAAAGGTGGATTTGCCACCATATTGCCACCATTGAACTTGAAAAATCATTAAATTCAAAAAAACGGCTGAACATATTGAACTTTATGTTCAGCCTCTTTATTATGCGTGTTTCTTTTTGGAAGATATTGCAGCTTCAAATATATCTACAGCTTGATCCGCAAGTTGTTCAGTGTTGTGGACATATGTATTTAATGTTGTTCGTATGTCTGAGTGTCCAAGCCGTTCCTGAACGGCTTTAACATTTGCCCCGGATTCTATCAAAAAAGTAGCGTGTGAGTGCCTGAGTGAATGATAGTTGAAAGCAAGTTTTAATTCATGATGTATAACTCTGGAACAGTATTTAAACGAATCCGAAGAAACAAAGCTGCCATTATCCTGAACACATACCATATCAGCAAGCGGCAAGGCACATTGTAAAGCTCTGGGGGCCGGTATTAATCTTTGTATCTCATTTCCCTTTTCATCATGTTCTGTTTTTAAGTAATGTTCTGTGTAGTGTTCGCCATATTTCAAGCGGTTTATATTTTTTTGTTTTTTTGCATTTGTCAAAGCCTTATATAGAGTTTCACCGAATTTAACGGTTCGGTATGAGCTTCCTGTCTTTGGAGTTCCGAAATACCAGGCTGATTTTTCGGTTTTCATATTTGTCTTTTTAGCTGTTCTTATATCGTTTCCAAAATTGCGTTTAACGGTAATCTTATTAACAGTAAGTGTCCGGTTCTCCAAGTCTATATCATCCCATGTCAGTGCAAAGGCTTCACTTATACGAAGTCCGGTATAATATCCAAGCAGGAGAGGAATATAAAAATTAGAACTTTCAGGAAATCTTTCAATAATCCTGTCAAAGTCTTCAGGTTGTATGATATGTCTTACATTTTTAGCTGACTTTTTTTCATATTTTGGGTATTTGATTCGGTCGCATGGATTAAACTGGATGTAGTGCAGCGGTTCGACAGCATAGTTTAAAGCACCTGAAAGAGTGGAGATTATTCCCACTACGGAACTTTTTGAAAGTCCTTTTAATTTCAGAGAGTTGGCATATTCTTGAATACTTGCGGATGAAAGAGCATTTAAACGATAGATTCCAAAAGTCGGTTTCAAGTGTCCCTCGATGATATTTAAGTACCCAACTTGTGTATTGTATTTTAAATTCATTTTACAATAGTTATCAAACCAAAAATCAAGATAATCTGCTACAGATATATCAGTAGGAGAAAATGACTGTCCGGAATTATTGTATTCGGTTATCGCTTTAGCAAGTGCTGCTTCTGCATCTTTTTTTGTTTTAAAGCCGCCTTTTTCTTTTCGGTTTCTTTTTCCGTCAATCTTTGCCATATCAAAATAATACGACCATGTATTACCTCTTTTTCTTGTACCACCGTTCATAAATATCCTTCCTTTCTTAAAAATGAGTATAAAAAATAAGCCTATACAAAAAGTATGGCTCATGATATAATAATAAAGGCTTTTTTTAAATATGAACTACACTTTTTGTAGGTAATATTTGTAACCGCTTCTTGCAGGAAGCGGTTATTTGTATTTTTATTTATTTGCTGTTGGGAGCTGTAGATATTCCAACAAAGCAGACTCTAACAAACGAGAGTAATTTACTTTCTTTTCCTCTGCCATTCTTTTAAGCCATGCAGGAAGTGTGATATTAGTTTTTACACGCTCGTTATCACGCTTCATACGATAGAGGTCGGGGTGAACTGTGACAGGCATCACAAGCATATCCTTTGTTATATCTTTTGAAAGTGATGTGGATGGTTCAGGAATAGCTTCACCATCTCTTTCCATACCGTAAATGTGAAGTTCGGCGGCTTCGGCTGCCATCTGTTCAGCTTCGGCAAGATTATCGGCGAAACTGAAACATCCCGGAAGGTCAGGAAATGAAATACCATAGCATCCATCTTCGCCAGGTTCTAATAATGCAAGATAAGTTAAATTTAACATAAGCAATCGCTCCTTTCTTTTGAGTGTAAGGTGGCAAGCATGGGGCTTTATTTAAGCCCCGCCTGTTTAAGTATGCTGTTGAGTGTTCCCGGAGGAATATCCTTGCTCCCATGTATGGGGACTGTGACTTTTCCGGGTTTGGTCGGATGTTTCAACTGAGCGTGTGAGCCATCCTGGTCTACAATATACCAGCCATCTTTTCGTAAAATTTTTAAAATATCTCTTGATGTCATTGCTTACCCTCCTTACAATAATTATTATACGCATAAAATATGCGTATGTCAATAGAAAGATACATATATTTTATACGCATATATTAAAAGGAGTTTTTAAATTTATACTTTTCACTGCACCCGGCTTAAAATAGGAAGGTCGTGAAAAGATGATAAAAAGAAAGTACATACATTATAAAAGTATCAAAATATATGCGATATATTGCAAATATAACAATACATTGTATTACAATCTTAATTTTAGAAACAGCACACAACTTATAATGATTCAATTTAACTAATGATTATAAGCCGGGTGCTTTTTTATCCGACATCTTTCTTGTCTGAATTAACAGGCGGATATTCCTTTTCTATGTCCTTGCCTGCCGGAAGTTCGCTATATAATTTGTTTATGTCAGATTCGTTATCAATTCCACATAGCTGCATAGCTTTTTTTTCAAGAAACTCCCATTCGTTTTCAGTCAAATCTGCAAGTACAGATACTAGCCTGTTTTTGAAAGAGTCACTTTCTTCTGATAAAAGTTGGTTTGTCAGTTTTTCTATTTTGGTCTTGCGATTAACAGGTAAAAACATTTCACCCTCACCAGTGCGAAGCCATGTTTCGTTTACATTAAATTCTCGGCATATTGCTTTAGCAACTTGCTCTGTCATAGAATTTTTACCATTTTCAATTTGGCTGACAGAATTTTTTTTCATGCCTATTTTTTCTCCAAATTTTTCCAATGTTAATCCTAAACTTTTACGCACTTCTTTAATTCGTTTGCCTTGTGTCATTATTATTTTCACCTCCTTTTTCTAAAGCATAGCACTAAAAAAAGTAAAAATCAATAAAAAGTTCCTTAAAAGAACAAAAAAGTGTTGACAAAGTTCTTGAAAAGAAGTATATTGTTCTTACAAGGAACAGGAAAGAAGGTGAGAGTGATGATTTGTGTACCAGCAGAAATTGAAATCAATGAAGCAAGTATTTTAGCACAGATGGATCGTGTAAAAGATGCACAGGACAAACTTGAAAATGAAATGTCAAAATTAAGAAGAATGTTTTATGGGGTAGAAGTTAAAGAAAAAGGGATTCCGAAGAACCCCCATAATTTTAATTTGGATTCAAAAGAATCCTGAGATTTAAAGCTCGATTTCATTGAGAAGCTCGTAGTTATATTTCTCAAGGACATTGGCTAATACAGTGGAATTGATTTTAATCAGTTTGCGTATAGCATCTTCAGTTGTTAAAGCATTTATATCTATACCTTTTGCAATATCCGCTATGGACTGGTATATTTCGCTATCATGGTATTCTTTAGCAAGAGCAGATGCAAAATCAAATTTAAAATCTACATTTACCATTTTGTTTCTCCTTTCTAGGTACTCGGCTGGTGGTGCAGCCTGTACTTAGAGTATAGGGGACAAAGAAAAATAAAACAAGAGAGGTGGTATTTATGACAGATGTAATGACAGACAAAGAAGAAAAAATATTAAAGACATTTGCTATAGTTCTTCCAAAACTTTCTGAGAGTGATAAGAGTTATCTTCTCGGTCTTGGTGAGGGAATGGTTATAAGAGTAAATGAGCAGAAAGAAGAAAAGAGGTGAGCGGTATGGATAAAGCAAAAGAACTTGACCGTCTTGATAAGAGGATTGCAAGAACAAAAGAACTCCAGAAAGAACTCGACCATAGAACAGAGGTCGAGGAAAAAGTTTTCAAACTTTTTTCTGAGGGAAAGTTTGAGGAGGGCAAAGCTCTCCTTGATACCCTGGATGATGAAAAAGTGATGGAGCTTGCTGAGGGTGATGTGGCAGCAGAGGAAGAGAACAAAGCAGGAAATCATTCAAAAGATATAAACATTAAATTTAATGTGGATACAACACAGTTGGATGAGTCAATCGAGAAAATGAACTTGCTTATAGAAAAGAATAAAGAAGCGGAAATGTTTAGAAACAAGGAAATTGAAATAAATATAAATTGTCCTATAGATTTAAGTGAAGGGGCATTAAAAAAAGATTCTTGATAGAGTGACAGAAGAAACAAAAGACTATTCTGATGTAATGATAAGAATTGGAATTAGTTAGGAGAAAAACAATGCCAAAGAAAAAGCATAAGAAAAAAGGCAAGAAACGCAAAGCATTTCTTGCCTGGGTGATAGCAGTTACAGCTACTATCGACCTACTGAAAGACTTAACTGAATTACTTGATATGATTATCAAATTAGTAAAAAGTCTTTTCAATTAAACAAAAGGGGGAAAGAGAAAAAAACTCTTTCCCTCGGTAAAAGGATATGCTTTTTCTGAAGATTTGTCAAATAAATTTTAGGAGGTGCGAGATGGAGATATTACAGATTGCGTTTAAAGCATTGGAAGTAGTTGCAGATGTGGCGGTGCTTGTGCTGGCAGTGAAGATGATAAGAGAGAGGAGGTGAGAGTGTGTATCAGATTATGGCGAGCTGGGCAGATGCTAAAAACAGAAATAATGTAACTCTTGAACAGAGGGTTATTGACAAGGTTGTTGCAGATGCATTGCAGACAATAAAAAATGGACTTCCAGAGGAAGCCCAAACAGTAGAAATTTTACAATATGTCATTGATGAAATGATAGTGGAGGTTAAAGGAAAGAAAATACAGTTATAACATTTTTTCAACCATATCTTGAAGTGCATATGAAATAAATTACAGGAAAGCGAGGTAATAATATTGTTTGCGGAAAAATTAAAAGAAGTGATGGAAACTTTAGGGATTAGTCAGAAGCAGTTATGTGTACTGACTGGTATTGGAAAAAGTTCAATCAGTCAGTATTTGACAGGCAGAAATGAGCCGACGGCTGACAGGAAAAAGAAAATTGCACTAGCTCTTGGGTTAAAAGGCAATTACTTTGATCCTTATGGAGAATATCCAAAGTTAAAGACTTATGGAAAGATTAAAAGTCTGATGGTTACTGATGCGGCTAAACTTTTAGGAATGAATGCGAATACGGTTCGTAAAGGACTGCAACAGGGTGTTTTCCCGTGGGGATATGCTATAAAGACATCTGAGAATAGATGGACATATTTTATAAATGCGAAAAGTTTTATTGTTACGGAGCATTTGGAGGGGGAGTTGAAAATATGACAGAAACGGAGATACTCAAAATCATGGCGGAGGCAAAAAGACAGGTTGAAGCTGATGCAAGAGCATCAAAGGCATATCGCTATGAAGATATGAGGGAAAGAAAAATAAAAGAAATATATGTGTTTTATCCGGAGATTGCCGAACTTACGGCAGGGAAGTTTAAGGAGCTGTGGGACGCAGCATAAGGAGGAAAAGCAATGAGAGTAAAAGAGTACATAACAAAAAGAAGATGCCGTGTGTGCGGCAAAGAAACGCATGACATGAAAAAGTCAGTGTGTTCATGCGGCTGTTTTATGTATCCAATAGGATATATTTACACACCAATAGGATATATTTACACAAAAAAACAGTTACTTAAGTGAGCTGCTTAAGTAACTGAGGGGTGAGGTAAAACCTCTGAAAAAAATTTACGAGATTATTATACCTCACCCTTAGAAATAAGTCAACTAAAAGCCTTGAAAAATAGGCTTTTAGCACTTGCTTAAACTATTAACTTTACGACAGAGGGGTGAGCGGATGTATTTTAAGACTACAGTTATAGCAGGTAAAACCATAGAGGTTATGAAAGGCTATAAGAGGAGAGTGGCAAAAGGTAAGAGAGCAGAAAAAAACAGACTCACACCTGAGGAGATGGATAAGGTTAATCAGAAGAATGCGGCTAAAAAATTAAGATGGACTATAGCGGCTAATTTCCAGGGAGGAGATTTCCATGTGGTACTCACATATCTCCGGGAGAACAGAAAGACTCCGGAAGAAGCAAAAAAGATAGTCAATAAATTTATCCGTGCCATGCGTAAGGAGTATAAAAAAGTTGGTGCAGAATTTAAGTATATTCATGTGACTGAATACCAAAACACAAGTATCCATCATCACATAATTATAAACAACTTGGAGTATGTAAATGTGACAGGCTGGGTAAAAAAACATTGGGAGTATGGCAGACCGAAATTTACTGTGTTAGATGATACCGGGAACTATCAGAAATTAGCTGATTATCTAATCAAGGAAACATCAAAGACTTTCCGGGAGAACGATGGAGGTCATAAGCAGAGATATTCATGCAGCAGGAATTTAATACATCCTGAACCTGTTACCACTGTTGTTCATGCGGGAAAGTGGAGGAGAGAGCCGAAGCCGATTAAAGGGTACTACATAGTGCCGGACAGCGTGGATAATGGAACATCAAATTTTGACGGTTATCCGTTTCAAAGCTACATAATGGTGTCACTTGATGCCGGGATGCCTGAGGGTCTTAATAAAGAGCAGAGGGACAGATGGCGGCGGCAAAAAGCTGAGTGGGAACTATATAAAAAATAGGTGGTTTGAAATGCCGTTTTCGTTTAGGAAATACTAATACTGAGAGGTGTTTTATACAAATAAAGCGGTCAAAATGTCTGTTTACCCAGTAAATACTAATGGTGAGGTGATTTTTTGAGGGTAATTATTTACATAAAGATTGAGTGTCACGGAAATCCATCCGGATATGCAAAGACGGTCATATATCTGACATATAAGTCTAATGTGTCAAAGGTGACTCTTGTTAAGCAGGATGTGACAAAAAATGCCATGTGCATTGTGGCGGTGATTGAAGCACTGAAAAAGCTGTTGAAGCCGTGTGAGGTGCAGATATATCTTGATAGTGATTATGTAATAAACGCAATGGCACATATGCGGCAGTGGAAAGCAAACGGTTGGAAGCGTGCAGGAATGAGAGAGGTCAAAAATAAGGTGCTGTGGCAGCAGTTGGATATGCTGACGCAAATCCATAAAGTGAAAGTATCAAGATTTAGCGAGAGTCAGGAAAAGAGGTGGGAAGAATTATGCGGAGCATAGTGCAGAAAGATAGCACAAAGTGTTTTTTGTGTGGTGAGCCTGAAAACTATAAAAATGGAATATATGACAGGCTTGAGGAACATCATATATTTTTCGGAACAGCAAACAGAAAGAAGTCTGAAAAGTGGGGCATGAAAGTGTATTTGCATGGTGTTGAGTGTCACCGATGTGGAAATAAATCGGTGCATAAGAACAGAAATGTTGATTTGAAATTAAAGCAGATGGCACAAATGCGATTTGAACAGATTCAAGGCTCAAGAGAATTGTTCAGAAAAGAATTTGGCAAGAGCTGGCTTTAAGAAAACAGGAGGGTAAAACATTGAAGAAAATTGTATCAATAATAAATTTAAAAGGTGGTGTTGCAAAGACCACCACGGCAGTTAATTTTGCGTATGAGCTTGCCAATAGAGGTCAGAGAGTGCTTATCGTGGATAATGATAAGCAGGGAAATTTGTCAAAGGCATTTAAAGGTTATGATCCTTTTAATAAATATACGACTGCTTATCTGATGACTAAAAGGGATGCGGATGTATCAAAGGTGATTGCAAAAACGAGATATGAGAACATTGATATTATCCCGGCAAATATGCACCTGGCAAATGCAAATATGTCCGTGATGATGGATATGTCAAGGCAGCAGCAGACGAGATTACATAAGGCTTTTGCCGATGGTGGAATATATGACAGATACGATTATATGGTTATTGATAACGCTCCGGATATAAATATATCCATCATTAACGCATTGACGATAAGTACGGATGTAGTTGTACCGTTGATAATCGACCAGTACAGCATGGACGGTCTTGACATTCTGAAGGAGCAGTTGCAGCAGGTTAAAGAAGATTTTAATGAGGGTATAAATTTTGATGGATGTCTTGTTACTCAGTGGCAGAAGAATGATGTGAATATTGAGGGGCTGGAAGTGATAAAGAAAAGTTATCCGGTCTTTGAAACAAAGATAAGGCGAACAAATGCGAAAGTGCAGGAAAGTACATTTGCAAAAATTCCGCTGATTGAGTATTCAAAGCGGTGCGGTGCTTCGATTGACTATAGGAAATTTGTAGACGAGTGGTTGAATGAGTTTGCAAAGTAGGAGGTGGCAGCAGTTGGTAGGTTTTGACATAACACACTTCATGAGTGATGAAAGCAAAAAAGGAATTAAGGATAATTTTAAAATTGAAAAAGTGTCTGTTAGGAAGATGAAGCCATCTAAAGACAATTTTTATTCTATTGATGAGGAAGAAATAACAAGACTTGCAAGGACGATTGAGCTTGTAGGTTTACAGCAAAATTTTGTCGTAAAGAAAATACCTGGAGCAGATGAATATGAAGTTATAGCCGGGCATAAAAGACGGCTTGCTGTGCTTAAATTACTGGAGGAGGGCAAGGAAGAATTTGAGATGCAGCCGTGTAAGATTATTTATACGGATGATGATATTAAGAATGAACTTACCTTGATTTTTACGAACTCTACCCAGCGTATCAGAACGGATGCGGAAATGATGAAAGAGGTTGAAGAAACAGACAGGCTTTTAAAACAGCTCAGGGAAACTCAGAAGATTGAAGGGCGGACGGATGAGATTATTGCTCAGTTGATTGGCAGCAGTAAGTCACAGGTCGCAAGATTAAAGAAAATCAATAATAAACTGATTGAGCCGCTTAAGAGTGAATATGAAGCCGGGAACATCAGCACGGCGGCAGCAGATAAAACGGCATCATTGTCAGCAGAAAAGCAGAAAGAGGTATTGAAAAAGTATGAAGATACCGGGGAGCTTAAAGCGGATGATGTTTTACCGGGACAGATGTGTGTAAATGACTTTCCGGATATGGTACCGGAAAGTTTAAAAGATACAACCAGCCTTATTATTAACGGTGCTATAAATCCTAATAAAGAATATAACGGTGTGAACATAAACATTATTGTTGCAGCCTTTAAAGAAGATACTGATTTCTTTGATAATCAATTTTTCAAGAAAATATATGGAGCATATCGTGAAAATCTTAAGGAGTTTGAAAAGACAGGTAAAGGCTCATATGAGTTATTGCATAAGATATATGACTGTTTTGAAGATATAAACGGCTGTCTGGAAGAATTTGATTATAAAGGCGAACATATAGAGGTTTTATATGCAGGTCAAAGTGCAAGATTTATGTGTGGTGATATTGATGAGCAAATCGTATATAAAGACATGGCAGAAGTAGCGTACGCAATGATATTGACAAAGATGATTACTTTTGATGATGCAGTACAAGAAGTAGCATCGAAGCAGGATGAAAGTAAGGATGAGTTAAGCAAAGAGATTTCATCATTAAAACAGGATTTGGATAAATATTATGAATATCTCACTGACATAGAAAAAAGAACTATTCAGGATATTTTGACAGCGGCAGTAGAGAGAGGGGGTGGGCGATTGTGAAAAGATTGTTGATAAAGGTACTTAGCATTAGTATTTCCTGGATGCCGAGCGTGTTAATAATTTGTGCAGCACTTTGTTTGGTGGCAGGATTATTTGCGATTGCATGGATAAGTATATCCATAGGTCTTAGATTGATTGTGACAGCAGTTGATTTTGTTATCTTAGCATTTTTAGCTGACTTTATAGGAGGTAAACATGGGAAAAAAGAAAAATAAGGGAATAGTGGACAATACAGTAGTTAATATAGATTTTCCACGCACACAGTTCAGGCAGGTAAAACAGATGGATCATATGACTATGAAAAGATTTATTGAAAATGTTTATATGCAGGGATATGACAAGGCAGTAGAAAGAACAAAAGATGTGAGAGAGGATATAAAGCCGGACAAGATGCTGGCTGATATATCACAGATAAAAGGAATAGGTGATAAGAAGCTGGCAGAGATAGCGAAGATAGTTAATAGCTATTTAGGATGTGCAAAGGTTGAGGAGGGATAAAGTGACGCAGGAGATAGACAAAGAAGTTTTAAATATTATTACGGAGACAGCAAATAAAACGGCAACAGCAACAGTTGATGAAGCTATAGAAAAAATGTCCTCATTTAGCTGGATAGAGAGGATAAAAGCAATATCGAATGACTACTTTACCAGTACAGAAAAATTACTGTATGCGTATCCAGCTTTGCAGTCGCATCTTATGCAGGAGGATGAGTATTTTGCAATGGCTTTTCATAGTTCAGCAGGAAGTATAGTAAAGTTTTCAAAATACAAGGTTGCAAAACCGGAGGAAGAACAGATTTTGAAAGACAGGAAGGAAAGCTATAACCGTTCCAAGAGTGATTTAGAAAAGATTGAAAAAGCACTTGAAAGCATAAAAAATGAAAAGGGTTACGAAATAATCGAATTAAGATATTTTGTAACGAGGAAAGATGGGAACACAAGGACATGGCGGGAAGTGGCTGAAGAACTTGGTAAATTAGATAAATATCCGGATGATATAGCGGAGAGTACTATCCGGAAATATAAAAATCGTCTAGTAAGAAAGATGGCGGTAGTTATATTCGGTTCTGATGCAGGTAAATAATTGCCCCAGCCTGGGGCAGCAGTAAACAATGCACCTTTTTATATAGCAATAAAAGTAGCTGTAGAAAATTAACTATCACAAATAAACAAGGGTGGTTGGTGCGCCACCGGAAAGGAGAGTTTGTTGGAAAAAAGAAAGTGCAAAGTGTGCGGAGATACCTTTTTTACAAATAGAAGCACGCAGAAATATTGTTCAAAAGAATGTTATGCAGAGGCACGAAAGAAAAAATGTGCAGATAGGTATCAAAGGCAGAAAGCAAAAAGAGAAAAGCAGAAAAAGGTTGAAAAGAAAGTCAAGAAAACAAAATATACCGGGGAACTTGCTAAATATAATGATGAAGCAAAGCAGATGGGGCTTACATATGGACAATATATGATTTTTTTACAGACAGAAAAAGACAGGGAGGAAAGAAAAAATGCTAAACAGAATATTAAAAAAGTTGAAGTTTGTTAAAGAAATGGAAATAAAGATAAGTCAGCTTGAAGCAGTAAATCATACATTGATGTTACAAAAAAGTGCTGCAATAGTTGAGAAGAATAATATACTGGCAGAATTGAATAAGCAGGAGTACAAGCTAAAGAATCTTGAATGTGCATTGATAGACATGATAGAAAAGCCACATATGGTATTTGCTCATCCGGGAAGTGATAATAGATATGTGCTAATAGACGAAAAAGAAATGAAAGCAAATGAAGAAAGAGAGATAAAGTTTTCGCTGACATTTCCAGAAAACAAAGTTAAGGTTGAAGTGAGGGAGTAAGCATGGAGACAAATATCAATAGTTTTGTAAGTGCTGAAAAACAGATAATCAATAGCATTGAAAAACTTAGTGGAAGTTACACACCTTATGTTATATTTACGGATTGGGTAAAAATGATGGCAATATCTATTCAGAATTCTTGCACAATACACAATAAATTATGGGATACAAGAGAAAAGCTGTATTTAGATACAGTTAAAAAATATAACAGTGGTGAAGTAGCATTGTTTTGTAAGATGCATGGTTTATTGTGGCAGTTATATCAGGAATATGGGATATATGATTATTTAGGAGACATATATATGCGTTCGGGAGCAGGGAGTAAAATGACAGGACAATTTTTTACACCGTTTCATGTTTCTGAGCTATGTGCAATCATAAGGCTTAAAGATGTAAAAAAAGATGAAAATATAAAAATGAATGAACCCAGTGTCGGTGGCGGTGGAATGATTCTGGCATCAGCAAAGGTTCTTTGTGACAAGGGAATAAATTATCAAAAAAATCTTGAGGTAGTGGCACAGGATTTGGATTGGAATGGTGTTTATATGACATATGTACAGTTGTCAATGACAGGTATCAAAGCAGTCGTTGTTCAAGGTGATACATTGGCTGAGAAAGATTACAGTGCAGAAAAGATGCTGGTAACTCCGGCAAAGATTGGAGTGTTATTATGACGGATAGAGAACAGTTGTTTAATGACTTGTGTGTGTTGATTTCAGATGATGATTTGAGAAACAGAATATATATCATGTTGGATAAATATGAAATTACACAGAGAGAAACAAGCATAGCTCTTTTGGAAGAGGACAGAAATGAGTATCTGTTAAAAAGATTTATAGTAGGTAAGACAGTAAAGGGATGTACAAAACGCACTTTACAGTTTTATAAGAGTTCAGTTAGTTTTATATTTGGATATATAGGAAAAACAGTGGATGATATAACAACCGAAGATATTCGATTATATATGGCAAAAAGATTATATCAGGATAAGGTGTCAAAAACGACAGTTGGTAATGAAATAAGGTGTTTAAGCAGTTTTTTTGCATATATATGTGCTGAAGAGTTGATGCCTAAAAATCCAATGCTTAGAATTGACAGGATAAAAAAAGAAAAAACAAAAAAAGAGGCATTTACTGAACTGGAACTTGAAAAGATGAGAACGCAACTTAGAACAAAAAGGGAAAAAGCAATATTTGAGATTCTTTTGTCAACTGGCTGTCGAGTAACTGAATTAGCAAAAATCAGACTGGCGGAAATAAATGGAGATGAAATACTTGTTCATGGAAAAGGAGAAAAAGACAGAACAGTTTATCTGAACGCGAAGGGGCAGTGGGCATTAAAAGAGTATCTTGAAGAAAGAAAGGATAATTCAATGTATTTATTCCCAGGTGGATATTTTGCTAAATCTACTCCAAAAGGAAAGCATGGACACCGACGAGAATGGTATAAATATCCGGAATTTGTAAATGAGCTAAAAGCTATTAATACGGGGGCAATAGAAGCTATGATTCGAAAGATAGGCAGAAAGGTTGGAGTAAAGGCTTATCCACATAAATTTAGACGCACCTGTGCGACATTTGCACTTCGCAGAGGTATGCCAATAGAGCAGGTAAGTAAGATGTTAGGACATGAGTCGATAGAAACAACACAGATATATCTTGACCTGTCAGAGAAAGACTTAAAAGCAGCACATGACAAATATGTGATTTGACGGAGGTAGAAACATGGGAGAGATTATATTACATCCTTGCGATAAGAATTATTGCGAGGAGTGTATTTACAGTAACAGAGATAACGGTGCCTGCAACAATGAAAAATATTTTAAAAATATGTACAAGGTAAATTGTGAATGGAAATTTTGTCCATATAAAAAAATTAAACGGATGGAGGCAGAAGAATGATTGATGAAAAAATACTTATAAAGAATTTTGAAAACAGGATTGATACATTTTTAAAGCAGCACCCAGACCAGAAAGATTGTGCAGCAGTGCAGAAACAGAGAGAAATTATACAGTTGATTGAGGCAGAAGCAAAAAGGCAGGAGGCAGAACGGCGGGAGCACATAAAGAGCTTTGAGTGTAAGCTGTTAGGCAGACTGGACGATATAAAGGAGTCAAAAGAAGCGTTTTGCGATGAGCAGGAAGAAAAGTGCGGATTGTATGATAGTTGTTTTAATTGCTTAATCGGTGGAATTGTCGATTTGATAAAACAACTTGAGGATGAACAGGAATACTCTTATGCAAACTTTGATGAATATGTGGAAGAGATTGCACCGTACTTTGATGCGGAATACAATGACTGCTTTTGTGACGGCATTAAACAGGCAATTATGGTTATTAGAGCGGCTTTTAGAGAGAAGATGCCGAGGATAGTGGAATATGTAGTGACAAAATGAAGATAAGGGAGGATATATATGACAGCGAGTGAATCAATAAAGTTTATGAAATTATTTCGGAATGAATGGGATAAATATAGTAAAACGAGAAATGCGAAGGCTTTAGACATTGCGATACAGGCACTTGAAAGGCAGATACAAAAGAAACCTAAAAAAAATACAAATTCTAACATATATTTTTGCCCTGTGTGTG
>OLJA01000729.1_pt1 | contig 20187 bp, 19 predicted proteins | sample 1601401 | NCBI WGS metagenome assembly OLJA01 (sample SAMN01915217, study PRJEB22387) | human gut metagenome | isolation source: stool | host: Homo sapiens | place: USA | reverse complement strand
TTTCGTCTGAGCGCGGCGCGGCTGCGGCGCAGGCTGCGCCGGGGCCGCCGCCTTATTGGCCGGGGCGTTCAGCAGCTCATCCAGACCGTCCGCACCCCCGAAGGCAAAGCCGTTCTGGGGCATGGGCGGTGCGTCCGTAGTGGAGATGCCGACACTGCGCAGTATCTCATCAACCTGACGGTCGGTGACACTGTCGCGCAGCCCGGCCTCCGCCTGCTGCATATTCAGGTCCTGCAGAATCCTGTCGACCGAATCATTGGTACGTTTGCTTGGCATTTTGATTCCTCTTTGTAAAAGGATAAACTTCTTATCGCAGGCACATCAAAGCTTCCGGCCTGTCTGGATTATTGCTTTTTGGCAAGGCGTCTGCGCATCACATCATAGCACAGGATGCCCGCGGCAACACTGACATTGTAGCTGTCCACGCCAGTTGCCTGGCCGGGGGCCATCTCCAGCGTAACGGCGGCATCACACAGCTTGCGGGTCAGCGCACCGGGGCCGCCGCCTTCACTGCCCAGCACCAGTGCCACCGGGCCGGACAAATCGGTCTTGGCCAGCGGCGCACCGCCCAAATCTGCACAGTAGACGAAAATATTATGCTCCTTAATCGTGCGGATAGCCTGCGCCAGATTGGACACGCGGGCAATCGGCAGACGTGCCGCCGCACCGGCGCTGGCCTTCATGACCGTGCCGGTCACACCGACGCCGCCGCGCTTTGGGATAACCACGCCGTGCGCGCCACACAGATAGGCCGAGCGCACAATCGCACCCAGATTGTGGGGATCCTCCACGCCGTCACACAGCACAAGGAAGGGCGGCTCGCCCTTTTCCTGCGCGGCGCTGAACAGCTCGTCAAGGCTCTTGTACTCCACCTCTGCAGCGCGGGCCGCCACACCCTGATGATCCGGCGTGCCGCACATCTTCTGCAGCTTATTGGCGGGCACACGCTTGACCACCGCGCCGCTTTCCTTGGACAGGGCGGTATAGTAGCCCGCCACGGCCTGCGGCATTGTGTCGGTCAGATAGACCGTGTCCACGGCGCCGCCGCTTTTCAGCAGCTCCGTCACAGCGTTTTTGCCCCATACCAGCGTATCCGTGCGCTCAGTATTCTGTTCGCGTTCGCGGGCGAATTTTTCCATAGTGTCCTCCCCTGTATCGTAAAAAGCCGACAATAACCGACTATGCTTTATAATCAGATATCAGTATAACACATTACAAGGCCATTTGTCATCTTTTTTTGCGACTTTTCGCACACGGCGGGCGCAAATTTACAACTGCCGCTGCCAAAATGCGTCAAAAGTGCAACCCGTTCCTGCGCTTTGTCGAACCAGCGCGGTTTATACAAAGCGTAGATGCCTGCAAGGTTTTCCACCTGTTGAAAACTCTGTGGAAACTGTGCAAAACTGGCTTTATGACGGTCTTTTCCACCGTTTCCACCAAGTTTTCAACAACAGAAGTGGAGAAATTTTCCACATAACAGCCCGGATAAACCCTTTTGTCAACCCGAAATAACGCCGATTTTTCCGCAGAATCAGCCGGTTGTCTCTGGCATTTTTTACAAATTTGTAACACCTTCAGCACTTGCGGCGCTCTTGTGACAAAAGTCCATCCTGCGCATTGAAAAAAGCTGTTGATTTTTTGTCAAAGTCGGGTTATAATAGATTTGATGGCGGGCCGGACATCGCCCCGCCACTACTGATAACGTTTTACGTGGAGGTATGAACTATGCTGGTAAATGCTACCAATATGCTTCTGAAGGCACGCGATGGCCACTATGCAGTCGGCCAGTTCAACATTAACAATTTGGAGTGGACCAAGAGCATCCTGCTCACCGCGCAGGAGATGAACTCCCCTGTTATCCTCGGTGTTTCTGAGGGCGCTGGCAAATATATGACCGGCTTCAAGACCGTGGCCGCCATGGTCAAGGCCATGGATGAGAGCCTCGGCATCACTGTTCCCGTGGCCCTGCATCTGGATCACGGCACCTATGAGGGTGCAAAGGCCTGCGTTGCCGCCGGCTTCACCTCCATTATGTTCGACGGCAGCCACTACGACATCGACGAGAACGTTGCCAAGACCACCGAGCTGGTCGCTCTGGCTCATGACCATGGCCTGTCCATCGAGGCTGAGGTTGGCTCCATCGGCGGTGAAGAGGACGGCGTCATCGGCATGGGCGAGGTTGCTGACCCCGCCGAGTGCGCAAAGATTGCCTCTCTGGGCATCGACTTCCTGGCTGCCGGCATCGGCAACATCCACGGCAAGTACCCCGCCAACTGGAAGGGCCTGGACTTTGACGCTCTGGACAAGATTCACAACGCTACCGACAACATTCCTCTGGTTCTGCACGGCGGCACGGGCATCCCCGATGAGATGATCAAGAAGGCCATCTCTCTGGGCGTCTCCAAGATCAACGTCAACACCGAGTGCCAGCTGAGCTTTGCCGATGCTACCCGCAAGTACATCGAGGCCGGCAAGGATCTGGAGGGCAAGGGCTTTGACCCCCGCAAGCTGTTGGCTCCCGGCGCCGAGGCCATCAAGGCTACCGTCCGCGAGAAGATTGAGCTGTTCGGCTCCGCCAACAAGGCTTGATTGCCTGAGGCAATACCGCACAATTCGCGCCTGACGGCTTAAGCACCGCTACTGCGGCTACGAAGCGCAATCTGCGTTGCAAAAATGCTCGATAATACATACCAGTATTATCTGCGCTTTTTGCTTAGCAGCTTGCACTTCTCGCTCGCTGCATCGGCACTTAGAATTGTGTGGTATTGCCTTAAGATTTATTATTGCTATGGAACACCCCCGGCCCCCTGCGGTGCCGAGGGTGTTTGCCTGTCAAAGAAGTGTTGCGCACTCTCTGGCCCCCCTCTCTCGCAGAGGGGGGGTTACCACCGCGGACATTCAGGTCACCTATGCGATGGTGGGCGCGGGGCTGGGCTATACCGTGACGAACGCCATCAACAGCAGCCCACAGGACACCGCTGTGCGGCACCTTCCGATCGAGCCGCCCGAAATCATTGAAATCGGGCTGGCCCACTGCCGCGACGCCGCGCCCGCGGTAAAGAGCTTTTTGAAGTTCATCCGCCCGCAGCTGCCCGCCGCCCCGCAGACCACCCTATGAAAGCAAAGGAGACTGCACCTATGACGCCTTTGGAGGCACTCAAACGCTATTTTGGCTATGACTCGTTCCGCCCCGGGCAGGCCGACATTGTGGACGCCCTTCTGGCCGGGCAGGACGTGCTGGCCGTTATGCCCACCGGCGCGGGCAAATCGCTCTGCTACCAGATACCCGCCCTGCTGTTGCCGGGGGTCACACTGGTGGTCTCGCCGCTGATTTCCCTGATGCAGGACCAGGTCAAGGCGCTGAGCACGGCGGGCGTGCCCGCGGCGTTCATCAACTCCACCCTGACCGAGCGCCAGATTGCCCTTGCGTTGCAGCGCGCCGCCGAGGGCAGCTATAAAATCATCTACGTGGCGCCAGAGCGCCTTGAAACCGCGGTGTTTCGCGATTTTGCCGCCGGTGCGGAAATTTCGATGGTCACGGTCGATGAGGCGCACTGTATCAGCCAGTGGGGGCAGGATTTCCGCCCCAGTTATGTAAAAATTCTGGATTTCGTGGCCGGTCTGCCCCGGCGACCCATCCTGTCGGCCTTCACGGCCACCGCCACGCGGGAGGTGCAGGAGGACATCCGCTGCACACTGCGCCTGCAAAACCCCAAGCTGCTGGTAACCGGCTTTGACCGCCCCAACCTGTTTTTTACGGTGGAGCACACCCGCCACAAGGATGACTACGTCATCCAGTATCTGCGTGAGCACCCCGGCGAAAGCGGCATAATCTACTGTGCAACGCGCAAAAACGTGGACAAGCTGCAGCAGCTGTTGGCGCAGTACGGCTTTGCCGTGACCAGCTACCACGCGGGTCTGCCTGCCGAGACGCGCCGCAAGAACCAGAACGATTTCATCTACGATGCCGCGCCGGTCATTGTGGCCACAAACGCCTTCGGCATGGGCATTGACAAGTCCAACGTGCGGTTTGTGCTGCACTACAATATGCCCCAGAGTATGGAGAACTACTATCAGGAGGCGGGCCGCGCCGGGCGTGACGGACTGCCGTCCCAGTGCGTGCTGCTCTACTCCGCGCAGGATGTGGTCATCAACAAATTTCTGCTTGACCGCAAGGACTTTGCCGAGTGTGAGCCGGAGGATGCCGAGCTTTTGCACCAGCGCGATTTGCAGCGGCTGCAGACGATGGAGCGGTACTGCCAGACCACCGACTGCCTGCGGAACACCATCCTTACTTATTTTGGCGAGCACCCCACCGCCCCCTGCGGCAGCTGCGGAAACTGCAGCGGCGACTATGAGGAGGCTGATCTGACCGCCGAGGCCAAATGGATAATCAACTGTGTGGCCGAGCTGCGCGGGCGGTACGGCAAGGCGGTGGTGCTTGGCACGCTGCAGGGTGCCAACCGGGCGCGCCTGCGGGAACTCGGCGCTGATCGTATGAAGAGCTACGGCAAGCTGAAGGGCACCCCGCGGGAGACGCTGGACCGGCTGCTTGCCCAGCTGCTGAACAATGGATATTTGTTGCAGACCGAGGACCAGTACGCCGTGCTGCACCTTGGGGACATCACACCGCTGCAGCAGGGGGCACAGGTGCTGGTCAAGTTGCCGCCCCGCCACGAGCCCGAGCATACCCCCGCACCGAAGCCAAAGCGCAGCAGCATGATGGACGCCCTGACCGGCGCCGGGCTGGAGCTGTTTGCCCAGCTGCGCCAGCTGCGGTTCGACATTGCCCAGCGCGAGGGTCTGCCGCCCTACATCATCTTTGGCGACAAGTCCCTGGCCGATATGTGCCTGCGTGCGCCCCAGACGCAGGAGGATATGCTCAGCATCTACGGCATGGGCGAACGCAAGTACGAAAAGTACGCTGCGCCGTTCTTTGCTGCCATTTCCGCCTACTGCGCCGAACACCCCGGTTTTGCGCTGAGTCTGCCCCCTGCGCAGGAGCAGCCCGCCGCCCCCGCCGAAAAGCCGACCAAGAGCGGCAAGGCCCCGAAGGTGGACTTCTACCTGACGGCGGAGGACGCGAAGGAGTTCAACTATCAGGACAGTTATTCCGGCGCAGAGCTGAAGGCCGCGCTGGTCGAGGCCGCCAGCACCCCCAACGTGAAGGCACCCACGATAAAGGCCATTGAGGAATGGCTCTACCATGAACGGCTGATTTCGATGGAGCGCTTCCCCAAAAAGGGCTTCTACTACGTGCCCACCCCGGCAGGCGTGGACGCGGGTCTGCGCAGTGCGGACCGCGTGACCGCCAGCGGTATGCCGTACTCGGTACTGGACTACACGCCGGACGCGCAGCGGCTGATTGTGGAGCACTTTATAAAAATGAAACCAGAAGAAAATTCGTCAACCTGACCGTTCCGCCTGGATTCTTTTGGTATATTCGTCGATTGTAAAGTTTTTGACACAATGTTAAAATGTTATAAGAGACTGTATGAGTATGGATAAGGAGTATGGAATGGAGAACGTAAAAATTCTGGAGGTCAAGCAGAGCATCTTTGCCTCCAACGATGAGCAGGCCGCCGCGTTGCGGGCCGACCTGAAGGAGAAAAAGATTTTCCTGCTGAACCTGATGAGTGCGCCGGGCTCCGGTAAGACCACCACGCTGCGCAAAACGATTGCCGCCCTCAAGGACGAGCTGCGCATCGGCGTGATGGAGGCGGACATCGACTCTGACGTGGACGCCAAGGCCATCGCCGAAACCGGTGCCAAGGCCATTCAACTGCACACCGGCGGTATGTGCCACCTTGACGCCGAGATGACCCGGCAGGGTCTGGAAGGTCTGGGCACCGGCGATGTGGATTTGGTTGTGCTGGAAAACGTCGGCAACCTTGTCTGCCCGGCCGAGTTTGACACCGGCGCTGTGAAAAACGCCATGATTCTCTCGGTGCCGGAGGGGCATGACAAGCCGCTGAAGTACCCGCTGATGTTCCAGGTCTGCGATGTGGTGCTTGTCAACAAAATTGACGTGCTGCCGTATTTTGATTTTGATATGGACAAATGCAGGGAGTATGTGGCCCTGCGCAACCCCAAGGCAAGGGTCATTCCCATCTGCGCCAAAACCGGCGAGGGCATCGACGAGTGGGCTCAATGGCTGAAGGAGCAGGTCAAGGCATGGCAGGCGTAAGCCCTGCCCTGTACGCAATATATAAAGAGGCATTCCATATAAAAAGGAGCAAACTATGAGCAAAACCACCGCATTCCCGCTGGACGAGAGCAAGCTCCCCTTTTCTATTCCGAGGGATGAGCCGTTCCGCGAGAACATTGCCAAGCTGGGCCAGATGATTACCGACCGCATTCCCGCCAAAAAGCGCCCGCTGACCAAGGATGACCCCGAATACTGGGGCCTTGCCTCCATCGTGACCGACGAGATGGCCGAGGTTGCCCTGAAAATGAAGGTGCGCAAGCCCATGACCCTGCCCGAGCTGGTCAAGGTCACCGGCAAGCCCGCCGAGGAGCTGGAGCCCCTGCTGCAGCAGATGTCGGTTGTGGGCCTGCTGGAATACAACTGGGAGAACCCCCGCCACGAAAAGCAGTATGTGCTGCCGATGTTCGTGCCCGGCAGCGCCGAGTTCTTCAATATGAACAAGCAGCAGATTGCCGACCACCCCGAGGTGACCGCCTTCTTTGAGCGTATGACCTTCCTGCCGCTGGAAAACATCACCGCCATGGTGCCGCCGGGCGGCGCGGGCATTGGTATGCACGTTATCCCGGTGGAAAAGGCCATCGAGACCGAAAACCAGTCCGTGGACGTGGAGCATATCTCCCACTGGCTGAAAAAGTATGAGGGTAAGTACGCGGCCGGGCCGTGCTCCTGCCGTATGTCCCGCGCCGCCATGGGCGAGGGCTGCGGCGATGACCCCGACGATTGGTGCATCGGTGTCGGCGATATGGCCGACTATCTGGTCGAGACGAACAAGGGCCATTACGTAACCTATGAGCGCGTGATGGAGATTCTGAAAAAAGCCGAGGACAACGGCTTTGTGCACCAGATTACCAACATTGACGGTGAGAACAAGATTTTTGCTATCTGCAACTGCAACGTCAACGTCTGCAACGCACTGCGCACCAGCCAGCTCTTCAACACCCCCAATATGAGCCGTTCGGCCTATGTGGCCAAGGTGGAGCCGGAAAACTGTGTAGCCTGCGGCCGCTGCGTGGAGTACTGCCCCGCGGGCGCGGTCAAGCTGGGCCAGAAGCTCTGCACCAAGGAGGGCCGCGTGGTCTACCCGCGGCAGGAGCTGCCCGATGCCACCAAGTGGAGCCCCGAAAAGTGGAGCATTGACTACCGCGACAAGAACCGCATCAACTGCTATGACACCGGCACAGCCCCCTGCAAGACGGCCTGCCCCGCCCACATTGCAGTGCAGGGCTACCTGAAAATGGCCGCGCAGGGCCGCTACCGCGACGCGCTGGCGCTGATTAAAAAGGAGAACCCCTTCCCCGCCGTCTGCGGCCGCATCTGCAACCGCCGCTGTGAGGACGCCTGCACCCGCGGCACCGTGGACCAGGCCGTTGCGATTGACGCCGTCAAGAAGTTCATTGCCCAGCAGGATCTGAACGCCGAGCACCGCTATGTGCCCGACATTGTGCAGCCGTCCCTGCAGGGCAGCTGGACGCAGAAGATTGCGATTATCGGCGGTGGCCCGGCGGGCCTGTCCTGCGCGTACTTCCTGGCCACCCAGGGCTACAAGCCCACTGTATTTGAAAAGAACGAGCGCCCCGGCGGTATGCTGCGCTACGGCATCCCCTCCTTCAAGCTCGAGAAGGACGTCATTGACGCGGAAATCGATGTGCTGCGTGAGCTGGGTGTGGAAATCCGCTGTGGGGTCGAGGTCGGCAAGGACATCACGCTGGCCCAGCTGCGTGAGCAGGGTTACAAGGCGTTCTATGTTGCCATCGGCTGTCAGGGCGGCCGCAAGGCCGGTGTCCCCGGCGAGGATGCCGAGGGCATCCAGACCGCTGTCAGCCTGCTGCGCACCGTTGGCGGTGACGAAGCCCACAAGATGACCGGCAAGACCGTTGTCATCGGCGGCGGCAACGTGGCCATTGACGCCGCCCGCGTCTCGATGCGCTGCGGCTCTGACGAGGTGACGATGGTCTGCTTAGAGCCGCGGGAGAAGATGCCCGCCTCGCCCGAGGAGATTGCCGAGGCCGAGGAAGAGGGCACCAAGATTACCTGCGGCTACGGCCCTAAGGAGTTCCTTTCCGAGAACGGCCACGTGACGGCGGTTGTCTTTAAGCGCTGCACCGGCCTGTATAACGCCGAGGGCCGTTTTGCGCCCACCTACGATGAAAACGATACCATCACCCTATCCTGTAACAATGTGGTGCTCAGCATTGGCCAGTGCATTGAATGGGGCGGCCTGCTGAACGGCGAGGCCGTGGAGCTGGGCCGCGGGAATGGCGCTGTGGCTGACCCGCTGACCTACCAGACCGCCCAGCCCGATGTCTTTGTGGGCGGCGACGTCTACACCGGCCCGCGCTTTGCGATTGACGCCATTGCCGCAGGCAAGCAGGGCGCAATCTCCATCCATCGCTTTGTGCAGCCCAACACCAGCATGACGATTGGCCGCAACCGCCGTGTTTTCCATGAGCTGGACAAGACGAATCTGTCGCTGGGCGACTATGACCACACTCCGCGCCAGACCGCCGCGATGGACGAGAGCATTGACACACACCACTCCTTCCGGGATGCGCACCTGACCCTGACCGAGGAGCAGGTCAAGCTGGAAACCGCCCGCTGCCTTGGCTGCGGTGCCAGCGTAGTAGACCCCAACAAGTGCATTGGCTGCGGCGTCTGCACCACCAAGTGTGAGTTTGACGCCATCCATCTGCACCGCGAGCTGCCCGAGTGCAGCAAGATGGTCAAGAGCGAGGACAAGTTCAAGGCCATTCTGCCCTATATGGCCAAGCGGGAGATTAAGATTCGGTTCTCCAAGAAGGAGAAGTAAATGCACGAGCTGGGAATTGTGTTCCACATCATCCGCACGGTGGAGGACGTGGCACAGCAAAACAAGGTAGCCCGCATCCGACGGGTGACACTGCAGCTGGGCGAGGTTTCCGGCGTGGTGGAAAGCTATCTGCAGGACTGCTGGAAGTGGGCCGCCGCAAAGTCAGAAATTCTGCCCGATGCCGTGCTGACGGTGGAAATTATCCCCGCTGTGACCCTGTGCGAGGACTGCGGCCAGCAGTACCCCACCGTGCAGTATGGGCGCACGTGTCCGCACTGCCAGAGCCCGCACACCCACCTTGTGCAGGGCAATGAGATGCTGATTAAGGAAGTGGAGGCGGTGGAGGGTGACGATGCCCCAAACGATACCGCACTATAAAATTCTGCGCATTGACGAGCAGATGTACGGCTGTGAGGAGCCCGCCCCCGACCAGCCCATCCTGTGTGATGTGACGCTTCTGGGCGCGGACGGCACCCGGCGGGTGCTCCCCTACCCCGATGAAGCCCTGCGCGCCGCCAACCTCAACGAGGGTGATGGCGTAACCGTGCGGGACGGCCAGCTTTATAAGGACGAATAAAAAGTTTTCCCCCTGCTGCAATGTTTTGTTTTGCAGCAGGGGGATTTTGTTTATGTGTTTGGGGTACTAATAGTCGGCAGCACAAAGCCCCCTCCCCATCTTATTTTTTATACTGCGTCAGCACGCGGACGAGCTGGCCTTCGTTCAAGGGTTTGGAGACGTGGTTGTTCATACCGGCGTCCAGCGCACGCTTGACGTCCTCGGCAAAGGCGTTGGCGGTCTGCGCAATGATGGGGATGGTCTTTGCCTGCGGGTGGCTGCTTGCGCGGATGGCCCTTGTCGCGGCAATGCCGTCCATCACCGGCATCATCACATCCATCAGAATCGCGTCAAACGCCGGGGCACCGTTACGGCCGCCGGCCCCAAACTGCTCCACAGCCTGTTTGCCGTTTTCTGCCAGCGTCACCGCGGCCCCAGCCTTTTCCAGCATATAGCTGGCCACCTCGGCATTCAGGGCGTTGTCCTCAGCCAGCAGCAGGTGCATTCCCTTTAGGCTGGGCAGCTCCTTGCCGGTCTCCTGCTTTTCGGGCGCGCTCAGATCCAGCTCAAAGGGCAGCTCCACCACAAAGGTCGTGCCCTCGCCCAATTTGCTGTGCACCGTGACGGTGCCGCCCATCAGGTCTACCAGCTCCTTGGTGATGGCCATACCCAGACCCGTGCCCTTAAACTCGGTGCGGGCGTTTTCGCTCTCCTGCGCAAACGGTTCATAGATGTGCCGCTGGAACTCCTCGCTCATACCGATGCCGGTATCCTGAATCGTGAAGCGGTAGATGGCGTGGGTCGCGTCCTGCGGCAGCTCATCCAGCGTATAGTTGATGGTGCCGCCCACGCGGTTGTACTTGACCGCATTGCTGGAAATATTGGCAATCACGCGCTGGACGTGCAGCGGGCTGCCGTAGACGTGGTTGTGCACGTTGTTGAACTTCACGTTGCGGGTCAGCTGCATACGGTTGCTCTGGGTGTACAGGGCGTCCCCATTGCGGGCCAGCAGCTCATACAGGTTGAACGGCTCGTGCAGAATCATCACGCGGCCGCTTTCCAGCCGGCTCATATCCAACACATCGTTAATCAGCGTTTCCAGCTGCAGGCCCGCGGCGGTCAGCTTGGTCAGCGTACTGCGGACCATCTCGGGGTCATCGGCGTGGTCCTGCGCAATCTGGGCCATACCCAGAATTCCGTTCAGCGGGGTGCGGATGTCATGGCTCATGCGGGAGAGGAAGTCTGTCTTGGCCTTGTTCGCAGCCTCGGCGCTGTCACGCGCCTCAATCAGCCACTGCTCCCGCTTGTGCAGCTCGTTGCAGTCGCAGAGGGTCATAATCCAGATGGTATGGCCGTTGCGGAGGGTTTTGTCCTCCTTGCAGAGCTGGAACCACCGCGTGTGGCCGCGCAGGGTGCGCAGGCTCTGGGTTTGCTTATTGCGGAAATGGCGGAAGCTCTCCACCTCGCGCAGCGGGCTGTCCTTCGCAAAGCGGTCGGCGAACTGCATCGTGTACCCGGTGCCGAACACCTCATCGCTGTTATAGCCCAGCGATTTCAGGGCCAGCTCACTGATGATGCAGACGGGCAACCCCGGCGCATAGAAGCCACCCACCACGCCGACGCCGTTGTTCAACCGCAACAGCTTTTGAATCAGGGTATCAATCTCCTGCAAATCCTCACGCTTGAAATCACCGCTGAAAATGGGTTCTTCGTAGAAACTCTTTATCATTTTCTGCTCCTGTCCTATACCCTGCAGATACTCATTTAGTTATATTATAATATTTTCGTGGGTGAAATGCAATAAATATGTGAAATTTCCTTCCAAAAGAAAAAGATTCTCCACGCGGGAGAATCTTTTTTTAAACAATATACTGTTTATTTCTGGCGGTTTACTCGTTGGTGGAGATGTTCGTGCCAAAATATTTTTCACTCAGCTCCTTGAGGGTGCCGTCAGCGCGCAGTTCCTCAATGGCCTGGTCAATCGCGGCGCGCAGGGTGGCGGTCTCCTCGCCCTTGCGCAGCGGGATGGCCACCTGATTGGCGTCATCGGTCAGCACGGCAATCTTGACGTTCGCGTCGGGGTGCTCCTTCGTGTAATCATAGAAGGTCACCTCGGCGTTCAAGGTGGCGTCAATGCGGCCGCTGAGCAGCAGCTCAAAGGTCTGGTTCAGATCGTCCACGCCGGTCACGGTTGCGCCGTACTGCTCGGCCAGCTCGGCATAGGTGCTGGAGATAGTGTTTGCGGTGGTCTTGCCGTTCAGATCCTCCATCGTGTTGATGCTGTCATTGTCCTTGGTGGTGATAACAGCGGTGCGGTTGTAAGCGTAGGGAATGGAGAAATCGTATTTCTCGCTGCGCTCGGGGGTGATGTCCACGCCGTTGACCATAATGTCATAGCGGCCCGCATCCAGACCGGCCAGCAGGCCATCCCACTCGCCCTCGATGAACTGCGGCTCCACGCCCAGCTTCTCGGCAATCTTGGTGCCAACCTCCACGTCATAGCCGACCAGATTGTCATTCTCATCGTGGTAGGTCCAAGGGGCCCAGGTGCCTTCCATGGCAATCGTGATGGTGCCCTTGGACTGAATCTCGCTCAGCAGGTCACCACCGGCAGCCTCGCTGGTGGCAGCGTCAGATGCGGTGCTGTCTGCAGCGGGGGTGCTGGCGGCGGTGCTGCCGCAAGCAGTCAAGGCCAGCGCGGCGGTCAGGGTCAGGGCGGTCAGTTTCAGCTTCTTCATTACAATAGGCTCCTTTGCTTGTAGGTCTGTAAAAATTCCTTTGTGCGGGGGTGCTGCGGGTCATTGAAGAACGCCTCGGCGGTGTTCTGCTCCACAATGACCCCCTGCTCCATAAAAACCACGCGGTTGGCCGCATGGCGGGCAAAATCCATCTCGTGGGTCACCACCAGCATGGTGCGGCCTTCCTCGGCCAGGCTGCGCATAACGGCCAGCACCTCGCCGGTCAGCTCGGGATCCAGCGCGGAGGTCGGCTCGTCAAAATAGATAATTTCCGGGTCAACGGCCATGGCGCGGGCAATGGCCACACGCTGCTGCTGCCCGCCGGAAAGCTGGCTGGGGTAGTAGTCGGCGCGGTCATCCATGCCCACCTTGCACAGCATGGCATGGGCAATCTCCTCGGCCTGATGGCGCGGCATTTTGCGGGCCACAATCAGCCCCTCGGTCACGTTCTGCAGCGCCGTTTTGTTGGCAAACAGGTTGTAGCTCTGAAAGACAAAGCCGGTGCGGCGGCGCAGCGCATTTGCCTCGGCATGGGTGACACGGTTCAGCTCCACCTTCTGGTTGTCAAACAGCATCGTGCCTGCGTCCGCCTTTTCCAGAAAGTTGAGACAACGCAGCATTGTGGTTTTTCCGCTTCCGCTAGAGCCAAGAATGGCCACCACGTCGCCCTTGTTCACATCCAGATCAACGCCCTTGAGCACCTGCAAATCCCCGAAGGACTTGCGCAAGTTTCTGATTTGCAGCATAGCTTAACTCCTTTGTGCGCCCTTGCTGTTCAGGTAGCGCTCGCCCACGGCCTGCAGGCGGGTCAGCACCGTGCAGAACAGCAGATAGACCAGGCCAACCTCAATGTACAGCGCCAGCGGCTCATAGGTACGCGCCACAATGCGCTGGGTGGTCATAAACATTTCCGTCACGGTAATGTTGGCGGCCAGGGACGTATCCTTGACCATGGCAATCAGGGTGCTGGCCAGCGTGGGGAACGCCGTGCGCAGCGCCTGCGGCAGGATGATGCGGCGGATAATCTGCAAGTAGCTCATGCCGACACACTGCCCGGCCTCCATCTGGCCCTTGGGCACCGATTCCAGCGCGGCGCGGATGGTCTCCGCGCAGTAGGCACCCTCGTTGATGGAAAAGACCAGAACGGCGGCGGGGAACGGCTCAATCAGGATGCCCACACCGGGCAGGCCGTAGAACACAACAAACAGCTGTACCAGCACCGGCGTGCCGCGGATGACCCATATGTAAAACCGGGCAATGCGCTGCAGCACCGGCACATGGGCAAACTGCACCAATGCCACCGCCACGGCAATTACCAATGCCAGCGTGAAGGAAATGGCGGTCAGCGGTATCGTCACCGTAAGACCGGGCAGCAATATTTTACCAAAGGAATCCAGAAGGATGCCTGCAAGGCGTTCAGACATAGGGGTAGCTCTCTCCTTTTATAGCAGCAGGCGCGGGAATATTTCCCACTAAAACAGTATGCTATGAGATTGTAGCACATTATCTCTCTTTTTGCAAGAGTGAAATTTAAAGTAAAGTTTAAGAATTTCAGTTTTATACAAGCAGTAAAGAAGCACCGTGATTATCCAGAACGGCAAATCACGGTGCTTTGCTTATAACTCCAATCGCTCAGAGGCAGGTATAGCGCAGCCGCAGCCGCGTGTGCAGCGGCTCCTCGCGGGCGCTGGCGGCCAGCTTGAACAGAAAGCTCTGCATGGCGCACTCCTCGCGCAGGTCGGGGGCATCTCCGCCGTAGATGGTGCGCTCAATCAGCCTGCACACGCGGGTGTACTCGCCCGGCTCCACATCCATGAAGCACGCGGCGATTTTCTCATCCAGTGCGGCGGTGTTCCAGCCAAGGCTGGCGTCCTGCACCCGAATGTGCATCGTGTTGGCCTCCGGCGCATCGCCGTCCAGCTGCCAGTAGAGGGTGCTCTGGGTCAGCGGGTCAAAGCCCTGCGCCGCCAGCCATTGCAGCATACCGGCATTGTCCCCGCCCAGGGCGGAATCCGGCAGGGGCTCCCAGCAGCCGTCCCGGTAGACGCTGCCCACAAAGCCGCGCAGATAGAACGCCTTTGCCTGCTGGGTTTCCACCGTCAGCAGCTCACCCTCGGCGCTTTGCAGGGTGGACGCCTGATAGAGGTCACCCTCCGGCAGGTTTTTCTCGCCGTAGCGCAGGGTTTCGACGTCCTCGGTCAGATTCTCGCGCAGCTCGTGCACGGAGGCCATCTCCCCCGCGGGCAGCAGCACCGCGCAGAGCGCCAGCGCCGCCGTCAGCAGTGCGGAGACGGTCATGGTGTGCAGCGTGATGGGCACGTGCCTCGAGGTTCTTGGCGAACATATCATACAGCTTCTGGCCCAAGGCGCGCAGGCTGAAGGGCTTTTCCTCCAGTTCGACCTTGCCGGCCTCGATGCGGGACATATCCAGAATATCGTTAATCAGCGAGAGAAGATGGCCGCTCAGCTCGTCCGCCTTGTGCAGATACTGCATGGCGGGGCTGTCCGGCGTCAGCTTGCCCTCGGCCAGCGTCAGCATACCAATGATGCCATTCATCGGGGTGCGGATTTCGTGCGACATACGCGAGAGGAAGGTCGTCTTGGACTGGCTGGCCTCCTCGGCCTTCTGCAGGCTCTTTTCGAATTTTTCAATCTGCTGGTGCAGGGTGGTACTGCGGCGCAGGGTGGCCACATCCACCGTATCGCTTTCGCTGCGGCGGACATCCACATAGACCCACTCGCCGTTTTTCATATGCAGCTCATCGGTCAGCTCCTGTGCGCCGTCCCACGCCGCATAGCTTTTCCAGAGGGTGCGGCCCGCGGCGGGGTCTGCCAGTTGGGGCAGCAGCGTCGCCACGTCCCCCTGCAAATTCTCCGGTCGGATGCCCAGCAGGGCCTCCATATCGCCGACCGCGTAAACCGGCAGCATATCCTTGCGGCGTATCAGCAGGCGCACCTCGTCCGGGTTGCGGTTCAGCTCCTTTACCATCTGCCCGACCGCGCCGCCAGGCACCAGCAGGCTGCGGCGTTCCCAGCGGGGCGCACGCATGGCCCAGGCCGCCAGCTTTACGCACCGGGCACCCCTGTATTTTTCAAGCCCGGTGCCGGTCAGGGGTGGGCGGTTCCAACAATTTTTGGGGGAATTGTGCTGTCTCTAACACCAAAAAGGCACGTTGGGGCAGAATTTTCCTGCCGCGTTGCGCACCCTGCCGCCTCGCGGCACCAGATATGGGGGTTCGCCAAGAATTTTTGCCGGTGTGTTGTAATAAACAGCACAATAGAAAAAACCCCTTCGCCGGGGCGGAGGGGTTCACACAGGGGGGCTTACTCCCCTGCTTTACAGCTTGCTACAAAGGCCTTGGCGGCATCGGCGGCGGAGGTGTAGACACCGGCGCCGTTGTCCCCCACCGGGGCATAGATAAACTCATACAATTACAAACAGTGTAGCATATTGTAAAACAGGTTGCCATAGCCCGCCTGCATTTAAATCACAGTTTTTTATACCGGTTTACAATAAAAATGTTAATTTTATACAGTATTTATATTTTTGCATAATGTTTGAGGAAGTGTAAATGCTGTCCCCCCCAAAGGCTCCCTTCTCAGGGGCGCTCCGCCCGCAGGCGGTGAAGGGTGGTTACCGGCAAGCTGCCGTCACCGGGCAGCCACCCGCGGGGCGTCGGGGACGCCGCCCCCTACAAATATACCGGGAACGGCAGTTGTCCGCAGGCTTCCGGCGGGGTGGGGTCACCCCGCCCTACGTGCAGCCTATAAAACGTTGCGCCGTAGGGATTTCCGGCGGGTTCCTCTGTACATCCAAAAGCGCCAGCCCCCATCACAGGGGCTGGCGCTCATAAGCAATATTCAGCCAGTATTTACTCCGGCTTCTTGTCACCGCAGTGCAGGCGGGCACGCACGGCGCGGATGTTTTCCGGCAGGGCCTCGGGCGGCAGGTCGCCGATGCCCTCGGTGGTGCCGCGCTCTTTGGCGGTCTCATAGAACCAGCATTTGTACTCCAGCGTGTCCATCGTCTGCTGCAGCTCCGCCATGCGGGCCTGCAGCACAGTGCGCTGCTTACGGAACATCTCCAGCCTACGGTCGATGGTCTCATCGCCCTGCATAGCCAGCTCGATATACTCGCGGATGTCCTTCAGCGACATACCGGTCTTTTTCAAGCACTCAATAATGCGCAGCCACTCATAGTCCTTTTCTTCAAACATACGGATGCCGCCGGACGAGCGCCCCACAAACGGCAGCAGCCCCTCTTTATCATAATAGCGCAGCGTGGAGGCCGGTACGCCCAGCCGCTTTGCCATTTCACCCACTGTATAGGCCATTGGTTTTCCTCCCGCCCCTTCATCTTAAACCCGAGTTTAACTTGTGCTACCAGTATAGGGCAATTTGCCCGGAATGTCAAGGTGGGGAGGGCGTACGGCAGCGTTTCTCCAAATTTTGGGCTGTACATCTCACAATTAGCACATCCCACAATTTTGGCTTGCACGCTTTGTGCAAGTGAGAGATTTGTTCGGCATCCTGTTGCAATTTTTGTCATACAGATGTACACTATGCACAAAAAACGTATGAGCTGTTGTGTATGCAAAAAGCCGCATTATCTGCCCTGCCCGCCGTGCGGGCGCTGGGCCGCCACGCTGGGCGCGACCCGCCGCGACCCTCTACTGGACCGCCTCCGGCATAGAGCTGCTGTTTGACGGTGCCGAGCTGTGGGTAGACTTTGCCTGTGACTACGCCCTGTATGAGCCGTGGGTCAGCGTGGAGCTGAACGGCGCGTGGTATGCGCGCTTTGCCGTAAGCCCGGGCCAGAGCCGCGTCTGGCTGCTCTCTCTGCCCGCCACAACTGCCGGTACCTACGGCGCACGCAGCCACCCCGGCACCGCAGCCCACCGCGCCGCCGCCGAGGTACTGACCGCCTTCTTGAAGGAAAAGCTATGACCGGAACGCCCCTCCCCCGGGAAGGGCGCTTTCTTTTTTGCGAACTTTATTGACAAATCTTCCTTCCCTTTTTATCATTAGTATAGGGAAAGGGAGTGAGCCGATGCTTAGCTATAATATGGACGTAGAGGAACGCAGTGTCTGGCTGCGGGCCACGCCGGGCACCGCGGTGCTGGCGCAGCCGTTTTACTGCACCGAGGCCGGGCAGTTTTACGGCCGCGCCCATTTTGCCACGGCCCGCACCGATAAGGAGAGCTATATCCTGTTCTACACCCTGTCCGGCTCGGGCCTGATTGAGCAGAATGACCAGCGCATTGAGCTGCCCGCAGGCAGCGCCCTGCTGCTGAACTGCCGCGCCCCGCAGAGCTACTGCACCGCCCCCGGCCAAAGCCACTGGCACCACTACTGGGTGCATCTGGACGGCATGGGCGTGGCCAATCTGGCCGAGGTTCTGCTGCCGCAGGGGCGGCTGTGCCCGGTGGCGGTGAGCCGCCTGGAAATGCAGCCGCTGTTTGAGGCCCTGACCAACGATTGGGAGCAAAGCACCACCGCCGCCCAGATTGAGCGCGGCCTGACGCTGCACCGTATGCTGGCCCTGATGGCCCGCCAGCTGCTGGCCGGGGACGAGAGCCGTTCCAACCGCACCCTGATTGAGCAGGCCGCCGAGTACATCCGCCAGCACTACGCCGAGCCGTTGTCTCTGGATGGGCTGCTGGCCCAGACGCCGGTGAGCAAGAGCTGGTTTTTGCGGCTGTTCCGCCAGTATATGGGCACAACCCCCTACAACTTTTTACTGTCCACCCGCATCACACGCGCCAAGGAGCTGCTGGTGCTGACCGATTTTTCCGTCAGCGAGATTGCCCATCAGGTCGGCTTCGGGGATGAGAGCAACTTCTCGACCCGGTTTGCCGCGATGGTGGGCCAGAGCCCCCAGCAGTACCGCCGCAGCGCGATGAAGCCCGCCGAGGCCGAATAATCGAAAGAAGGCATATTTTTCATGAAAACCGAACGTATTGAACGTGTCCGCGCCGCCCTGCGTGCGCAGGGCCTGACCCAGATGATTGTCTGCGACCCCAAAAGCGTCTGGTACCTGACCGGCGTCGCCGTGGAGCCCTATGAGCGCCTGCTGGCGCTGTATCTGCCCATCGAGGGTGAGTCGGTGCTGTTTTTGAACAGGCTGTTCAACATTCCCAACCCGCCGTGCAAGGCCGTCTGGCATACCGACACCGACGCCCCCGTGGCGCAGATTGCCGCGACCGTGGACGCGGAAAAACCGCTGGGCATTGACAAGGAGTGGCCCGCCAAGTTCCTGATTCCGCTGATGGAAGCTCACCCTGCCATGAAGGTGGTGCTCGCCAGCGACTGTGTGGATGACTGCCGCGCCTGTAAGGACGCCGAGGAGCAGGCCCTTATGCGCGAGGCTTCCCGCATCAATGACGAGGTCAACGAGGCCGCGAAGCACTATGTAAAAATCGGTATGACCGAGCGCGAGGTGGCCGAGTTCATCGACGCGCAGTACCGCGCCCACGGCTGTGAGGGGCCGAGCTTTACCACGATTGTCTCCTTCGGCGCGAATGCCGCCGACCCGCACCATGAGCCGGATGACACCGTGCTGAAAGAGGGCGACTGCATCCTGTTTGATATGGGCTGTGTGAAGAACCGCTATTGCAGCGATATGACCCGCACCTGGTTCTGCGGCCAGCCCACCGAAAAGCAGGCCGCCGTGCATGACCTTGTGCGTCGCGCCAACGAGGCCGCTGAGGCGCTGATCAAGCCCGGTGTGCCCCTCTGCACGCTGGACGCTGCAGCGCGCGATCTGATTACCGCCGCCGGCTACGGCGAATACTTCAACCACCGTCTTGGCCATTTCATCGGCCAGACCGACCACGAAAAGGGCGATGTGAGCAGTGCCAACACCGCCGTGGCCAAGCCCGGTATGATTTTCTCGATTGAGCCGGGCATCTACCTGCCCGGTGAGTTCGGCGTCCGGGTCGAGGATCTGGTGCTTGTGACCGAGACCGGCTGCGAGGTGCTGAACCGCAATGACAAGCACTGGGCGGTTGTAGGCCAATAACGCCCGGCACGCCCCGCATAGACAAACAGCTCCCCCGCCCGCACTGCTGCGGACGGGGGAGCTGCTTGTCTGTTGCGGAATTGCTTAGTCGAGGAAGTTCTCGTTCAGGGTGACGCCGAAGTCATGGGCAATGGCGCGCAGGTCATCATCGGTGATGGTCTGGCGAATCAGACCGCCGCCCATGGACAGCACCTTGACGTAAATCTCGGCGCTCTTCTCGATGGTGTGTGCCAGGCCGAAGGTGATGTCAAAGTCCGGGCCGGAGGCAAACAGGCCGTGCTGTGCCCAGACGGCTGCCGGATAGGTTTTCATCTTCTCGGAGGTTGCCATAGCAATGTCTGCGCCGCCGGGAACCATCCAGGGGCAGACGCCGACGCCCTCGGGGAAAACCACCGGGCACTCGGTAGCGCTCTGCCACAGGGCACGGGTGAAATCGCGGTCGGTCAGCGGCAGGATGTAGGTCAGCGCGATGACGTTGGTGGCATGGCAGTGATAGATCACGCGGTTTGCGCCGTTGGTAGCGGCCTTGCGGACGCTGTGGTTCATAAAGTGGCTGGGGAACTCGCTGGTCGGCTTGGCACCCTCGGCCAGACCCCAGACGATGCGCCAGCTGTCGCCCTTGTCATTGATTTCGACAATGCCGATGCTGTGAATCGGGTCAGGCTCCACGTTGCGGAAGAACTTGCCGGAGCCGGTGGTGATGAAATACTCACCGGCCAGATTGTCGGCCTGAACGCCCATATTGACCCACTCGCGGGGCTCAGCGTCAAAGTAGGGGCGGCAGGCAGCGACGTCCTCCTCGGTCATACGGTAGGTCAGGTTGCCGCCGTTGCGCTCGTGCCAGCCCTGCAGCCAGCC
>OLJA01000728.1_pt1 | contig 20205 bp, 19 predicted proteins | sample 1601401 | NCBI WGS metagenome assembly OLJA01 (sample SAMN01915217, study PRJEB22387) | human gut metagenome | isolation source: stool | host: Homo sapiens | place: USA | reverse complement strand
GCGCTCGTGCTGGTGCTCAGAACATCGTTCCTAACTCCACCGGCGCTGCCAAGGCCATCGGCCTGGTCATCCCCGAGCTGAACGGCAAGCTGATTGGCTCTGCTCAGCGCGTTCCCGTCCCCACCGGCTCTACCACCATCCTGGTTGCCGTTGTCAAGGGCAAGGACGTCACCAAGGAGGCCATCAACGCCGCTATGAAGGCTGCCGCTTCCGAGAGCTTCGGCTACAACGAGGATCCCATTGTCTCCTCCGATGTCATCGGTATGCGTTACGGCTCCCTGTTCGATGCAACCCAGACCATGGTTGCTAAGATCGACGAGGACACCTATCAGGTTCAGGTTGTTTCTTGGTACGACAACGAGAACTCTTACACCTCTCAGATGGTGAGAACCATTAAGTACTTCGCTGAGCTGTAATCGAAAGATTTCTGCGAAGTATCGCACTAAAATAGACATCCAATCAACAGTTGACCGCGCCGCTTAACCGCCGCGCCGCGCAAAACTCAGTTTTGTTACGACAATTGTTGAGAAAAATCGTAGTTGAACTACGATAGATGTTATAGTACGATGTAAGCCCCTTTTGGCTGCTGTATGGCAGTTGAAAGGGGCTTTTTTAATGTTACTCGCTGATGCTTGCACCGAATATGTTTTTAGCTGCAAAGTGCGCCGCTTGTCTGAGAAAACAATAGACAACTACCGTAAACAAATTCTTTACTGGAATCGCTACCTCGATGAAGTGTGTGATGTTCAAGAGGTAGAGAAAGTGCGGCCCATTCATATCAAGAATTTTATTATCCTAAAGGAAAAGGACAAAAGAAAACCCGCCTATATCAATGACTTGCTGAAAGCCTACCGCAGCTTTTTCAACTACTGCGTAGAAGAAGAATATATAGACGAATCGCCCCTTGCAAAAGTAAAGAATGTAAAAGAACCGCGCGTAATTATCAACACCTTCACCCTAACAGACATTAAAAAGATACTGGACTATTATAGCGGCGCGGATTATCTTTCGGTGCGCAATCGGGCGATACTCGCCGCGCTATTTGATTCTGGTATACGCTGTGCGGAACTAATGAGCCTTACGGATGATAAAGTGCGCGAGGATTATATGTTGATTCACGGCAAGGGCGATAAAGAGCGTGTAGTGCCTAAATCGCCGTTTTTGTCTAAGTGTATGATACGATACCAGAGAGCAAGAGAAAGCTATTTTGCGGGCAAATTGCCGCCGCAGGGGTATACGTTTTTAAGCAAGACAGGGAAGAAACTGACCCATGAATCCGTTGCTAAAATCGTGCGTAATGCGTCAAGAGCAGCAAAGGTAGATAGGTCGGTACGCGCCAGTCCGCACACTTGCCGCCACACTTTTGCACAGCTACAGTTGAAAGATGGAATTGACCTCTATACCCTTAGCCGCTTGATGGGCCATGAGAATATAGCCATCACACAGCGCTATTTGCGCGGCATGAAAGACGATTCAATACTTCAAGAGGGAAACAAGCACAGTCCTTTAATGCGGCTGTAAAATAGTAGGCAGATTCTACAATATCTTAGAAAATTCTATCAATAGGTAAACAGATAGTCAGCCAGATGTTGAAAATTCTGGCTGACTTTTTCTATGCGCGGAAAAGGCAACGCACGGGTGGACGGAACATTAAATATTTGATTAAAGCAAAATTTCGGAGTCAATTATTTGTAAAAAGAACGATGTTATGTTATAATATTTATAGAAGATGAGAAAAGAAAACATCTTCTGTGACTAGGTGGGCTATCGTAAAAAATTATGCGCATCGCGCATAATTTTTCACAGATAGCTGGAAATTTATAGTATTACATGCTTTTTTGCGAGATTCACTATTTACATCGTAGAAAAGTATGAAAAGGAGTAATTCTATGGCTAAATATTCTTTGGTTTTACAAGGATTTTCCAAGAATCCGCAAGAAATGCTGTACCTTTCGGATGCAATCAGAGGGGAATATGTACAAGATGAGTTTAATGTTATTGAAGCCCCATGCGGTTGCGGCAAGACAGAGTACGCAGTCAACAAACTTCCATACGAGATTTTAGGTAGTAAACCACAGTTTAACAAAGTGCTGTACTTGATTGATACTTGCGCAGGACGGCACAGCATTGTTGCAAAACACCCAGAAAAGGCTCGCTGCTATGATAATATCATTGATAACGGCGGTTGGCGATTTGATGGTTTTGAAGCAAATAGAATTGTAGTAATTACCTATGCTAAATTGGGCGTTGAGGTGCGCCGCAATCCAGATTTCTTGAATCGGTTTGATTTGATTATTGCTGACGAGTTCCATAATATTCACTGGCCTATTCCTTATGAGCGCGGCATAATCAAAACAAACTATCCCTATTTAACAAGTAGCGAAGTTGATGCACTGCTAAAAGAACGCTGTAATAACTATCATGCGATGATGGCATTGTCTCGCGCCGCCGTGAATCCGTCTACTATTGTTGTGGGCATGAGCGCCACACCTTACGACATTGAAACATGGGCAGAATGGCAAGATGTACCGTTTACCTATATGGAGATTGCGCCGAATATTAGGCATTACACAGCACAGAACACGGTTCCCTATAGCCATGTGGACGGCTTGATCAAAAAGCTGCCAGAGGGGCAGAAAACGCTATTCTACGCGGCGCATATTACAGATATAAAGAAGTTCCAAAAGGAATGTGAAACGGCTGGATTGCGCTGTGCGTCCGTGTGGAGCGTAAATAACAGAGACAATCCTATGACGGCTGAACAGCTAAAAATAAGAAAGAACATTATAGAAACGAATGAGTTTCCAGAAAATGTTGATGTACTATTTATCAACAAAAGCATGGAGACAGCCATTAACATCTATACGAATGTTCCGAATGTCGTTGTACACTCAGCAAACAAGAGCGCACAAGTACAGGCGCGTGGACGTATCAGAAATGACATTGAAAATCTGTATGTACTTACGCCAGACACGCGCTATATTGATTTGACAGACCGCCGCATCAATGATTTCTTTAATAAGCCACTTGATGTAGAGCAAAAGGCAGCGTTGGTGCAGGTCATTGGGCTGAAGGATAGTCAATCACATAAAGTGGGCTGGCCTACGTTGAAAAAGGCGCTCTGTGAAAACGGCTGCACGATTTTGACGCATCGTAAGGGAACAAAGAACTATGCTGTAATTGTGCCGCCAGATAGTATTGAGGATTAATAAAGTACAGTTGCCCTAATGTCTGCCCTAGCGTACGGCGCTGGTCTGGAGAGGCGTTTTTGCAAAGGGGAAAATAAAAGAAATCCTTAAATGGACCCCTATATATAGGATTTTAACGCAACAATAACACATAAAATATATGAGCCTCGGCGGATAAAAAATAAACCGCCGGGGTTCGTTCTTTTTTGGTGATGTATATGTCGTTGTAACGATGAAACTATATGTTGTGGTAAGCGAAATTAAAACCTGATAGTATAGTGAATGTAACTTTATAGGGGGATGTGCTATAATATAAACATCGAAGGGAGATAAAACAAAAATACAAAAACTCCCACATAAACAGCGTCCACGGCATACAGTGGAAGAAAGAGGTTTGTTATGGCACAGAAGAAGATTTGGATCGATTTCGTCAGCAACACTATCATGGTTGAAGCGAATTATTTGCCGCAGACCCGTAAGGTTGGCTCTAAGGCTTACAAGACCCTGCTGGCAGCTAAACGGGATAACCCCACGGCAACGATTGAGATTTTCGGTAAGCGCGAAGATAGGTACAACCACATTACCGTAAGCCAGATGCAGACCTATTTTGAGGTGAACGGCATTGCGGCTGGCGCAGTAATGCTTAAAGAGATGCGCGAAAACAAGGAAACGCACATCAACAAGAATGGTCGCACCGTCAGAACGTACAACATGGGCAAAATCCGTCAGTGGTTCATGGAAAACTACAGTGTAGGCTACAAAAAGTATGTAGAAAGCAAGAAAGCGGCAAGTAATGCGGTACAAATGCCTACGAGCAATGTAGAAAAAGAGGAAAAGCCCGCAGCATGATTTATTATAAAGTAAATGATAGAGGAAAGGGGACGCAGCAATGCGCCCCCTCTCTTTATGTGTTCTTTTGACTATTGATATATTCCACTAAATCATAAATAAGGCGTTTTTCTCGGTCGTTCATGCCGCGTAAGCTAATTTGTTCCTCTTGGCTTAGCCCTAATATATCGTCTGTAGTAGTGTGGAATAGCCGCGCCATTTCCACGAGATAGGCCGCTGTGGGAGAGGATAACTCCATTTCCCATGCGTTTACACTGGCACGTGTTACGCCTAATTTGCGGGCCAGCGCAGCCTGTGAAAGCCCCATGTTTTCACGCAGCCTTTTGATGTTGTCAGAAATCAAGCTATCACTTCCTTTTGATGATAACTTTACTATGCGATTAGTGATATGTAATTGTCATTATATGTATAGTTTTATTGACACTGCGCAAAAAGAATTGTATAATGAGGATAGATTCTGTGTAGAAAATAAAAAGGAGTGTTTACAGATGAAGTATTGCTCACATTGCGGTAAAGAAATCATGGATGAGGCGGTAATGTGTCCGCACTGCGGCTGCGCCGTTGAATCCACCCCGAAAGTAAACGATGAACCCAACAAAGGACTGAACATTATTTCTTTCTTACTCCCTATTGTAGGAGCAATCATGTATTTTATCTATCATGAGAAAGAGCCTAAAAAGGCGGCTGCTATTGGCAAATGGGCGCTGTATGGGCTGGGCTTTACGGTGATTTGCTATGTGCTGCTCACGGCGTGTGGCACAGCGGCATTATATTCCCTTTACTAAACGGAGGTTGGCATTATGATTTGTAAAAAGTGCGGTTGCCGTGTGAATGATACAGCGACCTTCTGCGATAAATGCGGCGCTTCTATGGCTGAATTTGGACAAAAGGAAGCAACTGTGGAAAGTGTAAAAAAATCGCCTTCGACAAAGAAAATAGTAATTGCAGTTGTTGTGTTGATTTTGTGTTGCGCACTTTTCGTTTTTCCAAAAACACGGCAGGTATCTGCAACGAATAAGGCAGTGACGGCAATAAGAGTAGAAAAAGGTGATTCCGCAAAGGTAACAGAAGTCTATGCTGATTTTATCGGTCCTGCCCCTGTGCGGGTATATGTTGTTTTAGAAAATGGGCACGACTATTTATGCACGGTTTACAGTGAGAAACCTGTTGAAGTTCTGACAAAAAAGTCCTATCCCTACGGGGACAGTTATAAAGAAAAAGAAAAATTTTATTATGGAACAGCAGATGACGTAAAAAGTGGCATTGCGTCAAAAGTGTCGCTTGCATTTGTGGCGGCAGGCAGATAAGCAGGAGAAAGCGTCTATGGAAATGATAGGCACAAAGCAGGCGGCAGAAATAACAGGAAGGTCGCAGCAAACTATTTCAAGATGGTGCAGAACTGGTCGTATTAAAGGTGCAGAGCAGGACGGCGTGGGTAGTCCTTGGAGAATGCCGTTAGAATCGATTTTGAAAATGGTTAGGCAAAAGAACTAAAAAACGGCGCTTGCCCCCAAACAGAGGTGAGCGCCTTTTCTTTTGCTCTTGATGTAAATTTAGAGTATACTCTAAATTTACGCCGCCAAAAGCTACAAAAACGTAAAAATAGAGTTGATTTTTAAATTGTTTTACAAAACGTAAATGAAGTCCAGACTATGGGACTTTTACTATGGTATAATAACAGTAGAAAGCGAAGGGAGAACGCAAAAATGAAAATTGCCTATGTTCGTGTGTCTACTGTTGAGCAAAACGAAGCCCGCCAGATTGAAGCGTTAAAGAAGTACGATGTTGACAAGTGGTTTACTGAAAAGGTATCAGCAAAGGACACGAACCGCCCGCAGTTGAAAGCAATGATTGACTTTGCGCGTGAAGGAGACACGGTTTACATTCACGATTTCAGCCGCTTGGCGCGTTCTACAGCCGACCTCTTGAAGCTGGTGGAGCAGCTACAGGCAAAGGGTGTGCATCTTGTCAGCAATAAAGAAAGCATTGACACAAGCACTCCCACAGGTCGCTTGATGCTGACAATGATTGGCGCAATCAATGAGTTTGAACGCTGCAATCTCTTGGAACGTCAGCGCGAGGGCATCGCTATTGCGAAAGCACAAGGCAAGTTCAAAGGGTGCAAAGAGGTCAAAGCGGACGATTTCGCTGCGCAGTATCAGCGCTATTTGAACCGTGAATTGAACAAGGCGCAGCTTGCAAAAGCGCTTGGAATTTCGCGCCCTACGCTTGATAAGATGATTCGCCAGCACACCGCCGCATAAGCCGTTATAGCCCCTCTCAGCGCCGCGCAGCGGCGTTAGAGGGTTAATATAGAAAATGGTAAAAAGCTGCAAGATTATCAATAGAAAGAAGGTGGAAACAGCAAGTATACAGCTACGATAAACTACACCATAGCTACGAAAAAAGAGGTTTCCCAACTACGATAAATGTTGCGAAAATCTACTACGAAAAATGATAGCATACAGCCACTAAAAGGATACAAAAACAGCTAAGCAACGTTGAAAACGACGAGGACACCTATCAGGTTCAGGTTGTTTCTTGGTACGACAACGAGAACTCCTACACCTCTCAGATGGTCCGCACCATTAAGTACTTCGCTGAGCTGTAATCTGCGAGTAGCTTAATTGCGAATTGAATAGCTGAAAACGCCCCTTCCGGTTTGACCGGAAGGGGCGTTTTTGTGCGTCGTATATGACCGGCTTTAGGAAGCAGCACCCAAAGAAGTTTTGCGCAAATGTGCGCAACCGGTTGACGCTGAATCTGTTATTTGTTACAATGGTAACGAACCCTGTATACAAAAGAATGGAGGAAAGTATCTATGCTGCAATCCCTGAAGCAGAAAACCCTGGTCGGCAAGCTGTGGGCCATCATCGTCCTGGCTGTGGCGGCCATTTTCATCGGCGTGGTGTTCGGGCCCGGAATCGCAAAAATGATCGCTGGGCCGACCCATTTCGCACCGCTGGATGACCATGACGTCCTTTCCCTGCAAGGACAGTATCTCGAAGCAGACATTGACACCCTGATTGACTACTATGCCGAGACCGTCCGCAGCGAGAGCGGCAAGCGCGATGAGGTCTCCGCGCGCGAGTACATTATGCCCATCAACACCCCCGACGCCACCGTCTACATCGGTGTGGAAGTGCCCGCGTCCAAAATCGACGACGCCGAGGCGGTCGTTGCCGATACCGAGCGGCTTATCGATGACGAGGACGGCAGTTATGAGTGGGACGGCTCCTACGTGTCGGTGCGCGGCACGCTGCAGCCCATGGATGATGAGACCCGGCAGCTGTGGGAAGATTACTTCATTGACGCCGGTTTTAGCTATGATGATATCGGTCTGTTTGACGACTGCACAGCCCTTCCGCTGGTGCTGACCGACGGCGAAATCGACGGTCAGGACACGTTTGTGTATGGCTTTATGGGCGTCATCGGCGTTCTGCTGGTGGTGCTGGCAATCTGGTTCGTGGTTCATTCCCTGACCGGCGGCTTCCAGAAGCAGATTCGCAACTACATCAAGGCTTCGGACGACCCGCAGGCTACCGAGCAGGCCCTCGACCGCTTCTACGAGGACACGATGCAGGATGGCAAGGTCCGCATGAGCCGCAACTGGCTGATGTACGACAAGGGCGGCAATTCCTGGGTGCTGGCCGGTGACGACGTGGTCTGGGCCTACCAGTACACAGTGCGCCACAAGGCTTACGGCATCCTGACCGTGAACAAAGAGCTGATGGTGCGCGTTTTCGGCGCGAAGGAGAAAAGAGCCTGCCACGATATCTACGTCCGTAATGAGGACGAAGCGCAGGAAATTTTGCAGCAGATGGCCCGCACCTACCCAGATGCGCTGATCGGCTACGACCAGGACATTGAGCGCAAGTATCACGCCAACCCGGCGGCGTTCCATCAGGCGGTTATCACTGCCCGCCATGCCCCAGCTGCCCCGGCCCAGCCCGCCGAGGCCCAGGCAGGGGTGACAGGCGAGCCGGAGAGCAAGCCGCTGTATACCTAAAGTAAAAATTGCCCGGTGGCACTTGATGCCATCGGGCAATTTTTGGGCAAAATTTACTTCTGCGCTTTTTTTTCGGCTTTCTCCGCAAACGCAATCATCTTGCTGTACGTTTCCTCGCTCAGGTCGTGCTCGACCTTGCAGGCGTCTTTGGCGGCAATGTCGGGGTCAACGCCGAGGGCCACAAAAAACGCGGTCAGCTTGCGGTGGCGGCCATAGATGCGCTGGGCAATCTCCATGCCGGGGGCCTCCAGCTTGATGTAGCCATCCGGGTCCATCGAAATATAGCCGTTCTCGCGCAGATTTTTCATAGCAACGCTGACGCTCGGCTTGGAAAAGCCCATCGCCACAGCAATGTCAATCGAGCGCACAGAGCCCTTTTGCTCCTGCAGCATCAGGATTTTTTCGAGATAGTCCTCTGCGGATTCGTGAATGTTCATAGATGCAGCCCACCTTCCGGGTTGAAAGTTTGTTCAACTTGTTATTGCATCTATCATACCACACCCGGCGGCGCTTTGCAAGGCTGAATCAATGCCGTTCCGCTAAATGTTGCGGCGGCATCGCCGGTCAGCAGCAGGGTGTCATCCCGCAGCACCTGCACCTCCAGCGTGCCGCCCGGCATTTGCACCAGGATCGGCACGCTGCGGGCGCAGCGCCCGGTCAGCACGGCGGCTGCAGCGCAGGCACAGGCCCCGGTGCCGCAGGCCAGCGTGGCCCCGCTGCCGCGCTCCCACACGGTGACGGCCAGCCCGGTGGGGCTGACCTGCTGAACAAACTCGACATTGATACCGCCGGGGAAGGCCGGGTGGTGCTCCAGCGCACGGCCATAGGCCGCCAGCTCTGGCCCGGCGGGCGGTGCGCCTTGCGTAAAAATCACGCAGTGCGGGTTGCCGACGGCCAGACAGTTGACCCGCCAGCTGCGCCCGCCCGCGCACAAGGGCACATCCAGCAGCGGCGCGCCGCCCAGCCCTACCGCGCCCACATCCGCCCCGGCGGCGGAAAAGCGGCCCATCTCGACCTGCCACAGGCCGTCCCCGACCCGGCGCACGGTGCGCTGCCCGGCGCGGGGCGTGTCAATATGCAGGCAGTCCCGCCGCAGACCGTGCGTGTACAGAAATTCCGCCGCGCAGCGCACGCCGTTGCCGCACATGGCGCCCTCGCTGCCGTCCGAGTTGAACATCCGCATGGCCGTGTCACCGCCCGGCAGCAGCGGGGGACAGAGGTAAATCACGCCGTCCGCACCCACCGAATAATGCCGCCGCGAAAGCTGCACCGCCCACGCGGCGGCATCCGGCGGCAACCCCCGGGCGCGGCAGTCCACGTAGATATAATCGTTGCCCGCGCCCTGCATTTTGGTAAAATTCAGCTTCACTTGCCCACCTCCCCAGCCACTGTATGCATTTTGCAGGAAAATTAACACTTACCCCCTTGACATTGGGCCGCAGATACGCTATATATTAAATGTATATCTGTGTATAAAAAGGAGTTAAAGTATGGATTCCGAAGTTTTCAGCCGCATCCGTGACTATCTGGCCGACCAGCTTGAGGTTGAGCCTGAAAAAATCACCCCAGACAGCGATATCGTCAACGATTTCGGCGCAGACAGCCTGGATGTTATTGATATGATTACCACCCTCTCCGATGAGTTCGGCGTCGAGATTCCCGACGAGGACATTGAGAATTTCCACACCGTCGGCGATGTGGTCAACTATCTGGAGGAGCGCATCTGAGCGCTTCGCTTTGTAAGAAAAGTGTGAGGACAGAAAATGGCAAACGATAAGAAAAAAATGGTCGAAGCGATCACCGCGCAGGAGGTTGACTTCGCCCAGTGGTACACCGATATCTGCACCAAGGCAGAGCTGGTGGAGTATTCCAGCGTCAAGGGCTTTGTGGTGCTGCGCCCCTATGGCTACGCCATCTGGGAAAACATCCAGAAGAATCTGGACGCCCGCTTCAAGGCCACCGGCCATGAGAATGTGGCCATGCCGGTGCTGATTCCCGAAAGCCTGCTGAAGAAGGAGGGCGAGCTGGTCAACGGCTTTGCCCCCGAGGTGGCCTGGGTTACCGCAGGCGGCAGCGACCCGCTGGAGGAGCGCCTTGCGGTGCGCCCCACCAGCGAGACGATGTTCTGTGACCATTTCAGCCATGTGCTGCACTCCTACCGTGATCTGCCCATGCTGTACAACCAGTGGTGCAGTGTTGTCCGCTGGGAAAAGTCTACCCGCCCCTTCCTGCGCACCCGCGAGTTCTGGTGGCAGGAGGGCCACACCATCCACGAGACCGCCGAGGAGGCCAAGGCCGAGACCGAGCAGCAGCTGAACTGCTACGCCGACTTTGCCGAGCATGACCTGTGCATCCCGGTGCTGAAGGGCCGCAAGACCGACAAGGAGAAGTTTGCCGGTGCCGAGGCTACCTACACCATCGAGGCCATGATGAAGGACGGCAAGGCCCTGCAGAGCGGCACCAGCCACTACTTTGGCGATAAGTTCAGCCGCGCCTATGACGTGACCTTCACCGGCCGCGACAACACCCTGCAGTATCCGTTCCAGACCTCCTGGGGCGCATCCACCCGCCTGATTGGCGCCATCATTATGACCCACGGCGACGATGACGGCCTGATTCTGCCCCCGGCCATTGCCCCGGTGCAGGTGGTTATCGTGCCGGTTGCCGCCCACAAGCCCGGCGTGCTGGACAAGTGCCGCGAGCTGGCTGCCGAAATCGGCAAGTATGCCCGCGTTAAGCTGGATGACAGCGACAAGCAGCCCGGCTGGAAGTTTGCCCAGTGGGAGATGAAGGGCGTGCCCGTACGCCTGGAGGTCGGCCCGCGTGACATCGAGAACGGCCAGTGCGTGCTGGTGCGCCGTGATACCCGCGAGAAGCAGTTTGTCAAGTTTGAGGAGCTGGCTACCGCCATCCCCGCCGCTATGGACGCGCTGGCAAAGGACCTGTACGAGCGTGCGCTGCAGAACCGTGAGAACCGCACCTACAGCGCCACCACGATGGACGAGGTCAAGCAGATTACCAAGGAGCACACCGGCTTCATCAAGACGATGTGGTGCGGTGATCTGGCCTGCGAGGAAGCCATGAAGAGCGAGGCTGGCCTGTCCAGCCGTTGTATGCCGTTTGCGCAGGAGCATCTGAGCGATGTCTGCCCGGTCTGCGGCAAGCCTGCCCAGAAGATGGTTGTCTGGGGCGTAGCTTACTAACAAAAAGGAAGCGGTGCCGCGGCACCGCTTTTTTGGTACAGGAATGAAAATTTTAGCTGCAACATTGCTGGTTTATGCGGCTGGCCTGCTGCTTACAGCGGTCGGCAGCCGTCTGGCCGGGCGGTGCACCACATGGTGCTGCGCCCTGCTGGGGCTGCCCATGTGGGTTGTGGGCGGCACAGTCGCGCCCTTATGCCTGGCGCTGCCCCAGCTTATGCTGGCGTTTCTGGCGGCGGGTATGTCGGTTACAGCGCTGGCCGTGGGCACGGCGCTGGCGGGCGCTGTCACAAATCTGGGGCTGGCGCTGGCGGTCTGTCTGCTGAACCGTCACCGCCCCGCCGTGGCCGGCCGCGACGAGTTCTGCCGCAAGTGTGTGCTTTTGCTGGTCGCCTGCGGGGTGCTGGTGCTCTTTGTGCGGGATGGCGAGCTGAGCTACACCGGCACCGGACTGCTGATGCTGTTATTTGTGCTGTTTGTGCTGATGAGCATTGCGTTCCAGCACGAGTTCACCTACGGCGATATGATTGAAGCGGTCTCCACCTCCGAGGAGGCCCCCAGCCCGCAGCTGGCCGCGCAGGACTACGGCTACACAGCCCACACGATGGCGTTCCCGGTTATGAACCTGCATAACTCGCTGAAGAATCTGGCGGGCGTTGTGGGCGGGCTGGTGCTGCTGGCGGTGGGGGCACAGGCGCTGCTCTACAGTGCCACCACGCTGGCTAACCTCACAGGCACAATACAGGCCCTCTGGGCGGCTTCGCTCATCAGCCTGGGATTCTGTATTCCTTTGCTGGTGGAGGCGCTGGAGCACCCGCTGGGCTCGGTCTGGAAGTGGTTTGCCGTGCGCTGCCGCTATTACCCGCCGGATTCGCTGCCCATCCAGCTGCTGAACAGCGCGATTCTGAACCTGACGCTGGCGCTGCCGATTTCCAGCCTGATGTACCGCCACAAGCTGCCGGTGGGCGCGCAGTTCCGCAGCTATGAGGTGCCGGTCTGCGCGGCTATGGCGTTGATTCTGTTGCTGCCGCCGCTGCGCAGGCACAAGCTCAAGCGCTGGCAGGGCGGGCTGTGCATGGTACTGTATGCGCTGTACCTCGCCGCTGCTCTGTTTGTACCGCGGGCCGGCGCGTAAAAGGGATGCGGCGTGAACCTGAGGCGGGGTGAGGTCACTCCGCCCCTACATAGATGCCCACACATTTGGGTACAAAAAATAAGCCGCCTTGTGTTTCCGATGGGAAACACAAGGCGGCTGTTGTCATTTCTGCAATTTTGCGCAGGCCTCTTTGATGATGTCGCGCTCAACAAAATGCTGCTTTTGGCCGTGGATGAGCTGGTAATCCTCGTGGCCCTTGCCGGCAAAGAGGACAATGTCGCCCGGTTCGGCCATCTTTACCGCGGCATAAATCGCGTCGCAGCGGTCGGTGATGCAGGCGTAGGGCGCACCGGGGGCCATATGGCCCGCAATGTCCCGGATGACATCCTCCGGCGGCTCGTTGTCGGGGTTGTCGCTCGTGATGATGCTGTAATCCGCGTAGGCGCTGGATGCATCCGCCAGTTCCTTGCGGCGCACCTGCGTGCGGCCGCCGACCGAGCCGAACACACAAATCAGTCGGTGCGGCTGGTAGGCGCGCAGCGTTTTGAGCGCGCTGGTCAGCGCCAGACCGTTGTGGCTGTAGTCCACGATGAAGGTGCGGCCGGGCAGGCCCTCCACCACCTCAAAGCGACCCTGCACCGGGGTGTGGGCCAGTGTGGCGGCGGCCTGCGCGGGTGTCACACCGAAGGCCCCACACAGGGCAATGGCGCACAGCGCGTCCGAGGCGCTGAACGCACCGGGGGACATAACCCGCACCGGGGTGGCCGCGCCGCCGTGCGCACAGACAAAATCAATGCCGAGCGCGGTCTCACTGCGGTACTGGGCCAGATTCCCGCCGTGGTAGTCAGCCGGGCTCTGGATGCCAAAGCTGACCGGCTCGCCTTGGAAGCCCTCGCGCATAAAGGCGCTGTAGGGGTCATCGGCGTTATAGACCATCGTGCGGGCATTGTATTCGGCAAACAGGCGGCGCTTGGCGCACTTGTAGTCCTCAAAGTCCGGGTGCTCGCCGGGGCCGATGTGGTCCTCCGACAGGTTGGTGAAGGCCACTACCTCAAAGGGCACGCCGTCCACGCGGTGATGGCGCAGGGCCTGACTGCTGACCTCCAGCACACAGTGGTGCACACCGGCGTCCAGCATTTTGCGGAACAGGCGGTGCAGTTCCAGGCTTTCGGGGGTGGTGTTGGCGGTGGCCTCGTGCACACCGGCAATGTCCACGCCGTTGGAGCCGATGTAGGCGCAGGGCAGGCCGGCCTCGGTCATAATGGCGGCGGTCAGCAGGGCGGTGGTGGTCTTGCCCTTGGTGCCGGTAATGCCAATCAGATGCAGCTCATCCGCGGGGTTGCCGTAGAAATCTGCACCGATGACCGCCAGCGCGGCGCGGGTGTCCTCGGTGACGATCTGCACGGCGTCGGCGGGCAGGACCAGCGTGCGCTCGACCAGAAAGGCGCGGCAGCCGTTCCGGTAGGCGCTCTCCGCATAGGTGTGGCCGTCCAGCCACGCGCCGACCAGACAGACGAACAGCGCCCCCGGCCCCGCCTTGCGGGAATCGTAGGTGATAGCGGTGATGTCCGCATCGGACGCGCCGGTGTGGTCAATGCGGCGGACAAGGTCGTTCAATTTCATAGAAAATTTCCTTTTGTTACTTCTTGACCGGATAATAGGTCTTGAACTTCTTGAACTGGCGGCGCAGCTGCTCCAGCACGCAGGCGTAGCGCACAGGATTCCACAGCAAATCGGGCTTGTAGAGCAGGGAGCAGGCCTCCTTGCCCTGTGCCTTCAGCGCTTTGGCGCGGGCCACAAGATCCTTGTCCTCAGTGTAGGTGAAGGCCACCTGCGCGGGCACGTGATGCCAGAACACCTCATTCTTGTTCAGCACGCAGTCGGTGCCGCCGTCATTCCACTTTTCCACAACAAGGCGTGCAATATTCATGCCGGTGGCGGTCACATAGTAGTTGCTGCGGCCCTGACGGAGGTTGATCTCAAACACGCGGTAATCGCCGGGCGTGCCGCTGTACTTGATGTCAAAGTTGGAGAAGCCGGTGTAGTGGCAGGCCTCCAGCATCTTGCGGATGTTCTCGACCAGCGGCAGGGAGGTGGTGTCCTCACTGACGATGGCGGCGTGATTGCCCAGTCCGTGCGGGGTATGCTCCTCGACCATCGTGTGGCCTAAGCACATGGCGCGGACCTTGCCGTTCTCGTCCGAGAAGGCGGTCAGCACGCGCATATGGTCATCGCCGCCCGGCACCATCTTCTGCAGCACCATGCGGTCAGGGTAGCCGCTGGCGTAGATGGTCTTGACGATTTCGGCGGCCTCGGCGGGGGTGGCGGCAGTGTAGACCTTCTTCATCGTGTCGAAGGGGTGCTTCCAGTAGTCAACGCTGGAGGACGGCTTGACGATGATGGGGTAGGCGAAGCCCAGCTTCTCCTCGGTCAGTTCAGCGGCGTCCACGGGGGCCGACAGAATTTTGGAGTCGGGGTAGGGGATACCGAACTTCTCGCAGACCTCGTAGAACTCGGCCTTTTTCTGGATGGAGCCGTACAGGTCGGCAGCGGGGCCGGGGGCGATATACTCGGTCAGCTCAGCCTTGCGGCGGATAATCATGGCGGCGTAATCGTCGGTGCAACCGAACAGATAGAGCCGGTTGCCCTTGTGCTGGGCGGCAAACTTATGCAGGATGCGCAGCATCGTGTCCTCGTTGTCCATATCAGGCACGGTGGTGAAGTGGACGATTTTGGAATACTTGGTCGGGGCCATCGGGTAGCGGCCAAAGGCATAGCTATCCACGCCGTAAGCCTCATGGAAGGCCCGGGCAAAGTTATAACAGTTGAGGTCTGCGCCTAAAAATACAGGGATAATGGCGGACATAGAAATACATCTCCAATGCTTTATCGAATACGGTTAAACGTAGGGGCGGATTCCATATCCGCCCGCAAAGCGCCTGCCGATTGACGGGCGGATATGGAATCCGCCCCTACGAGTTTGATTTACGCATCAAATTTCTCAAAGAACTGCTCGTGCCAAGTCAGGAAGGTGTAGGCAGTCCAGATTTTGCGGCGCTCGTGCTTGGGGTCGGCCAGCATGGCAACCAGCTTGTCCTGGTCGAAATACTCGGCGGCCACATCGCTGGTAAAGCTCTTGCGCACCTTGGCGGAAAACTCCGGGTCCTCCAGCCACTTGGCAATCGGCACCGGGAAGCCCTTCTTGGTGCGGTTGGCCCACGCGTCGGGCAGGGTCTTGTTGGCGGCGGTGCGCAGCACGGCCTTGGTGTCGCCGCGCAGCTTGTAGCTGTCGGGGTAGGCCTGCGCCTCGCGCAGAACCTCGCGGTCAAGGTAGGGCACGCGCAGCTCCAGACTGTGGGCCATGCTCATCTTGTCGGCCTTCAGCAGGATGTCGCCGGGCAGCCAGAGGTTCAAATCAAGGTACTGCTTCTTTTCCAGCTCGCTCAGGTCTTTCACGCGGTCATAAATCGGCGCGGCAACCTCGCGGGCTGTGGGGCCGACGCGGTAATTCGGCTTCAGAATGTCATAGGCGTCCTTCTCCTCAAAGACGTGTGCCTGCCCGATAAACCAGTCCTCGGGGCGGCCGCTGCCCTTGATGATGAAGTCATGCCCCTTGAAGTAGGGCAGCTGCTGGCTCACATCGCTGGCCAGATGGCGCAGCGGGGCGGGCACGTGCTTGTACTTCTGCATCAGCGGGGTGTCGGCATACCACTCATAGCCCGCGTAGATTTCGTCCGCACCCTCGCCGGAAAGCACGACCGTGACGTGCTGGCGGGCCAGCTGGCAGAGGAAATACAGCGGCACGCTGGACGGATTGGACTGAGGCTCGTCCATGTGGTACTGGATGTCCGCAAAGGCGTCCAGGCACTGCTCCTTGGTCAGCATTTCGCGGTAGTTCTTGATGCCCAGCTTCTGGGAAAGCTCCCCCGCCTCGGTGGTCTCGTCAAACTTGTGGGTGCCGTCCGGGCTGGCAAAGCCGACCGAGAAGGTCTCATCGGGCATCAGGCAGGCGGTGATATAGCTGGAATCCACGCCGCCGGACAGGAAAGCGCCCAGCTTGACATCGCTGATGCGGTGGGCGGCAACACTCTCGCGCACGCGGGCATCAATCTGGTCGGCCGCGGCCTCATAGGAGAGGGTGGTGGGGTGGCGGAAATCCACATCCCAGTAGCGCTCAATGTGCATCTGGCCGTCCTTGTAGGTGAACCAGTGCGCCGGGGGCAGCTTGTAGGTCCCCTTGAAGAAGGTCTCGTTCATGGCGCTGTACTGGAAGGTCAGGTAGGGGCGCAGTGCCTCGGCGTTGACCTCGCGGCGGAAGCCCGGGTGCTCGAGCAGGCTCTTGATTTCACTGCCGAACAAGAGCTCGCCCGCGTCGGTCTGGGTGTAGTAGAACGGCTTGATGCCGAAGATATCGCGTGCGCCGTACATTTCGTTGGTCTTGGTATCCCACACGACAAAGGCAAACATACCGCGCAGCATACCGGCCAGCTTGGTGCCGTACTCCTCATAGCCGTGGATGATGACCTCGGTGTCGCAGTGGGTCTTGAAGATGTGGCCCTTGGCCTGCAGCTCGGTGCGCAAATCCATAAAGTTATAGATCTCGCCGTTGAAAACGCAGACAACCGTGCCATCCTCATTGTACATGGGCTGCTTGCCTGCAGCCAGGTCAATGATGCTCAGGCGGCGGAAGCCCAGTGCAATGGCGGTGCGGGGATCCTCGCCGCTGATGTGATACCCCTCCATATCGGGACCGCGGTGAATGATGCGGTCGGCCATTTTGTGCAGGATGGCCTCGCGCTGTTCACGCAGACCGGTAAAGCCAACAAAACCACACATAGGTTCATTCCCTTTCGTATATAGAACAATTAGACAGAATTTTACTTATATATTTGTATATTGTACCACAGATGCAGGGAAAAGAAAAGTGGTAAAGCGGAATGGTAAAAGATTTTGTAGGGGTCGATGCTTGGCATCGACCCGGGAACGCTGCCGCCGCTGATAAACTGCACGGGCGGATGCGCAGCTTTCAACAAAAATGAGGCAGAGCGTTGAAACTCTGCCTCATATAAACGGTTTTACGCTTTATCTTCCGTCGTTACCTTGTCGGTCTTGCCCTCGCCGTCCAGCGCTTCCTCCAGCGTGTGCCAGGCAAGCACCGCGCACTTGACGCGGGCGGGCACGTGGGCGATGCCCTGCAGGGCAGCCACGTCCTCCAGATCGTCCAGCTCCTCGGGCGTGATTTTGCCTTTGATCATCTGGAAATACAGGCTGATTAAGCGGTGGGCGTCCTCCACGGTGCGGCCCTTCACAAGGTCAATCATCAGGGAGGCAGACGCCTGCGAAATCGCACAGCCGCTGCCGATGAAACCGGCGTCCTCAATTTTGCCGTCCTTCACGCGGAGCTGCAGGGTGATATCGTCACCGCAGCTGGGGTTGACGCCCTCCAGACTGTGGGTGGCGCACTCCACGGGGTGGCGGTTCTCCTTGCTGCGGCTGTTCTCGGTAATGATCTGGGTATACAGTTCGTTCAGGTTCACAGGCCCATCACCTTTCTGACATTTTCAAGATTTTCCAGCAGGGCGTCCACGTCCTCGGGCGTGTTGTAAATCGCCACACTGGCGCGGCAGCAGCTGCCGATGCCCAGGTACTCCATCAGGGGCTGGGCGCAGTGATGTCCGGCGCGCACGGCCACGCCGCCCGCGTCCAGAATGGTTGCTACATCGTGGGGGTGCACCTCGTTGACATTGAAGCTGACAACGCCGTAGCGGCACTCAGCCACCGGCTCACCATAGACGGTCAGCCACGGCATGGCGCGCATACCGGCCAGCATACGGTCAAGCAGCATGTGCTCGTGCTCCTCCATGGCCTGCCAGCCGATGCCCTTCATGTAGTCGATGGCGGCGGCAAAGCCGACCTCGCCGCCGACGTTGCGGGTACCGGCCTCGAACTTGCGGGGGCCATCGGCCCAGGTGGCACCGCTCTCATGCACAGCGGCGATCATATCGCCGCCGCTCAGGAACGGGGGCATTTTTTCCAGCAGTTCGGCGCGGGCGTACAGCGCGCCGACGCCCATCGGGGCATACAGCTTGTGGGCGGAGCAGGCCGCAAAATCCACATCCAGCTTCTTCACGTCCACCGGGGTGTGGGGTGCGCTCTGGGCGCAATCCAGCACCACCACAGCGCCTACGGCGTGGGCGCGTTTGACGATCTCCTCCACGGGGGCACGCAGGCCCAGCACGTTGGAGACCATCGCCACCGCGACAACCTTTGTCTTGGAAGTGATTTTCTTGTCGAGCTCCTCGGTGGTCAGGCGGCCGTTCTCGCCGGGGTACATATAGACCAGCTTTGCGCCGGTGGCCTTGGCCACGCGCTGCCACGGCACCATATTGGAGTGGTGCTCCGCCACGGAAATGACGATTTCGTCACCCTCGTGCAGGAAGTTCATACCGTAGCTGTAGGCAACCAGGTTCAGGCTCTCGGTGGTGTTCTGGGTAAAGACGATTTCATCGTCCTCGGCGTTGAAGAACTGCGCCACGGTGTGGCGGGCCCCCTCGTGGGCATCGGTGGCGCGCATAGCCAGCTCATAGACGCCGCGGTGGGGGTTTGCGTTCTCTTTATTATAGTAGTTGACCACCGCGTTCAGAACCTGCGTGGGGTGCTGGGTGGTGGCGGCACTGTCCAGATAGACAAGGCGTTTGCCGTTTTCGTCTGCGGCCAGAATGGGAAAATCAGCCGTCCAGTTCATCGTTCAGCCTCCCTGCAACATTTTCACGTACCTCGTCCTGCAAGTCCGCCAGCGGAATCTTGTCGATGGCCGGGGCAAAGCGGGCGTCCACCATCAGGCGGCGGGCCTGCGCCTCGCTCAATCCGCGGGAGCGCAGATAGTAGAGCTTGTTCTCGTCCAGACGGCCGACCGAGGCGGCGTGCTGGCCCTCGACCTCCTCCTCACCGCAGAGGATGAGGGGCGCTGTGCGGTTGCGGGCGTTGGGGCTGAACAGCAGCACGTCCTCGCTCTCGTGGCCGACACCGCGCTTGGCACCGCGCTGAAAATCCACCGTGCCGCGCAGAATTTTGCCGGCGTGGCCGGTCAGCACACCGGCGGTGTGCATCTCGCACAGGGTATCCTTGCCGGTGTGGACGGAAACATCATTGAAGTCCAGCACATCACTGCCGGAGCCAAAGTAGACGGCGTCCAGATCGTACTCGCACTTGTTGTGGTCCAGCACGGCGCGGGTGCCGCAGGCGGTCACAGCGCCGCCCAGCTCAATGCGGACCTGCTCCACGCGGGCGGAGGTGGCCTCCTCAATCGCAACGGCGTTCCAGCGGCGGGCTTGACTGCCCAGCAGCTGCACCTGCACCAGAATCACATGGGCGTTTTCCGCCGCACGGATGCGGGTCAGGTTGGCGGAAACGCCGTTCTCGGCATCACCGCGCACAACCTGCACCACGGTCAGGCTGCTGCCTGCGGCAGCGTCCACCGTCAGATAGGTCAAAGCGTGGGGATGGTCGGCATCCAGCTTCGTTTCAAAGACAACCGGCGCATCGGCGGTGCCGCTGACGGCCAGATGGTTCACAAGGTTGGCGTTCTCAGCCAGCCAGCTGTCGGCCTCGGTGCCCATGCCGCTTTCCGCAAAATGGGCAAAGTCAGCCTCGGCGGGGGCGGTCACGCCTGCAGGCAGGGCAGGGGAGAGCGCGGCGGCCTTGGCCCAGCCCCCGGCGGGCACACCGGGCAGCGCCGCGGACGCCGGTGCATAGTTCACGCCCAGCGGGTTCCAGGTGGAAACCGGCAGGCGGTTCATGGTAGAATTCATAAGCAATAATCACCTGTTATTTTAACTATTGGTAATCAATATTACTGGCAGA
>OLJA01000726.1_pt1 | contig 20274 bp, 20 predicted proteins | sample 1601401 | NCBI WGS metagenome assembly OLJA01 (sample SAMN01915217, study PRJEB22387) | human gut metagenome | isolation source: stool | host: Homo sapiens | place: USA | reverse complement strand
TTTGTTGTCAGCAGCCCCCGTTTCGTGGTCTGCGTGTAGTTCCTTGTAAACTGACTTAAGAGATCGGATAATTATCTATGATAACAAATGCTTTAAGCGGATTTATATTCATTGCATCAATCAAACCCTTATCAGCAGTTGCAAAATATGACAAAATTGTTTTCTCTTTTTCCTTCATATTGTCATATAACATTATTTGTTCTATAAGCCTTATATGGTAAATATCCCATGAAACATTCAATATATTTTCTTCAATTTTTGAAATCTTTTCCAATTTTTCAAATGTCTTTTTTGTTCTTTCATCATCACTCAAGTATAATGCTAACAACACAATTTCTTTTTCCAAATAGCAATTTAAGTCATGCAAACAAAAATAAATAAATTTGTCTATTTTTTCATTCACTCCCAAACTAGAATCACACTTCTTTATCAAATAAGCTTTCATAACGCAACAACAAATAATATCATATTGCTTTAACTCCTCTTGTGATAACGCCAACGCCATATCATACATCTGCTTCGCCCATGCATAATCATCTTCATTTAAGTATATATCTAATTTGGATTCATCCACGTAGCTTATTTTATCAAACTTAACAAACGAAATTAACATATCAGATAAAATATTCAAAGGCATATATTTTGTAGCTCGTTCCATGAGTGCAGATGTTATTCCACATTGGAAACCCTTTTATTTTATATAATTCAAAAGGTGTAGTTTAAAAAAGTATGACAGGAGTTTTTCTATGAATATAATAAGTAAGATCGAGAAGAAGTTTGGCAGATACTCCATTCGAAACCTCACATTATACCTCATCATAGGCTACGGTATAGGATATCTGTTGTTCATGTTCCAGCCAAAGATACTGTTCATGTTGACACTTGATCCGGCGGCGGTAATGCATGGGCAGGTGTGGAGACTTTTCACATGGATAATCACACCACCGGTATTCGGTGTCGATATATTCACGATAATCATGCTGATATTTTACTACAGTCTGGGATCTCTGCTGGAACGTACTATCGGAACATTCCTTTATAATCTGTATATGTTCAGCTCCATGCTGTTTACCATGATCGGTATAATGCTTGCACACATATTCTGTACCTATATCATAAGGTATGATTACGCGAGCTCGACTGGTTATTTCGCATATGCATCGACATATTATATATTGATGTCCATATTCCTTGCCATAGCGGTATGCTATCCTGACATGAGCGTGTTATACGCCATGATCATACCGATCAAGATGAAGTATCTCTCGATACTGTATATCGTCATTATAGCGTATTACTTCATCAATGAGACATTTATGGGAAGAGTGAACATAGCCATGTCACTTGTGAGCTTTGTGATATTCTATCTGAGCACGAAGAACTTCAGAAAGTTTTCGCCAAAGCAGATGAAGAGGCGGCGGAATTATAACAGGCAGGTGCGGACAGCAAAACAGGAGAATATCGGACACAGATGCGTTGTGTGTGGAAGAACGGACAAAGATTATCCTGATCTGCAGTTCAGGTACTGCTCAAAGTGTACAGGTAACAAGGAGTATTGTCAGGATCATCTGTTTACCCATACACACAACTAGGATATATGATCAAAGATTTATAAAGAAGATAAAAGAGGAAGTTTATTATGTATAATGAAGAGAAGAAGCTTATAACCGATATACAGAGAAAGAAGGATCTGGACAGGAATCTTGCACTGTTTGCAGGGGTGGCATCGAAAGCAAATTATGAATATGCATGCCACAAATTCACCTTGAATTACCTGACACTCAAGGACATGCATATGGATGGGGATGTCCCTGATGATCCATATATCGCTCAGTGCCAGGCTGTGATCGACAAGCTGATAGGTGACTTTGTTGTGGGAGATAAGACGGTGTGCGAGGATGCTGACATGAAGCTTATCTCGGATGTCAGGAACACCATAACAGCCAAGATGAAGGTGCTCACATCATACACGGATGCATTTGAGATGTATGAGTATATTTTAAACAGGAAAGAATACAGTTATCCGGAGAATGTTGACGAGGAGATACAGAAGGAGCTTAAGGAGCTCGATGAGGCGGGCGTCAGTGACTTTGCAGAAGAGATATACAGATTTGTGTTCGCAGATCAGGACAAGGTTGCCATCAACTCCAAACTGCAGTCCATCATAGGACAGCTCCCGATACGTATGACAAAGAACAGATTCTATGACATTCTGGGAGAAACGCTTGATATATATAATGGAGTGGAGAAGGAGTCTCTTGACCAGTTTATTGAGATGATCGAGAATACTGCTCTCATAAGACTTCCAGAGGGATTTGAGACAGAGTACCCTGAACTACATGAGGCGCTTGAGGTCTTAAAGGCCGGTGATTACACTGCTCTTGATTACGATGGTTACAGAAAGCTCACTGATGTGCTGGACAGAAGTGCAGCATTCCTGAATTCGGTTGTGACTGAATATATGCTCATCATAGAGCTTGTAAACGATCTCTATGTTATGATGCTTGCGCTGGATTCAAAGAAAGGCGTATCTGAGAGCTGTAAGAAAGCGATGACTGTCATAGAGAAGGCTGTCGCTGACGACGGAGAGCATCTTGAGGATGTATATGCACTCCTTGACGATATCGTCGGAGAACAGGAGCAGGCAGGAGAGCATAAGGTAATGCTTGAGTCCGCTGTGTACGACATCTCAACCGGTTACACCGATGATATTGCCGCAAATGAGCTTCAGGACACATACAGAGATCTGGAGATCATGGATAAGCTTCTCTCGGGAAGTATGTTTGTGGATATAGACAATATAGCTGTGATGGGCGTACTCAATGTGGATACTGATTATATAGCTGCATGTAAGGAGAAGCTGACAAATGAGTTTGCAGATCTGTTTGCTGCCAACTCAATGACAGTCAACAGAGCCATCATGGCAAAGATACTCTCCAACATACCTGTTTTCTTCAACACCACTGATGAGATCAGGGAATATGTAAACGGATCTCTTTCGAGATGCAGGGAAAAGAGTGAACTTCTTGCGGACTATATTGTTATAAAGCAGATGATGGAAGAATAAACTGTTTATTACAGGTGATTGAATATGGTCATTGATGATAAGTTTTATGTTGGTGGAGCCCGGGACCGGCAGATCATAAGGATGGTCAGAGGAATAAGGCGCTTCCACAGAGTAAAATATGTGCCTGGAGTGTTCGTTATCACACTTCCGTTGTTTGGAGATGGGATTCTGGAGATATATGAGTTGAATGAACTCAGGCAGAAGATCTACACTGACATGGGCAATGCTATACATATTGTCGGTGCAGCTCCAAGCAGATTCCAGGCTGTACTGCTTGTCAGGGATATAATAGATGATATATATAAGAAGACCGGGGATGTTGATGTGGAGAGATTTTTTGCATCGTGACCAGATAGTCTCTGGGTCTAAGGGGATGGAGCATGCATATTGTTTGGTTGATATTGAAGATACTGCTCATAGTTATCCTGTCGCTGGTGGGACTGGTAGTGCTTCTTGCACTTCTCGTATTGTTTGCGCCGGTGAGATACAGGGCGTATGTGAAGAAGGATGATGACATATTTGCGAAGCTCTCTGCCAGATGGCTTGGTTTTGTCCTGTGTTTTAAGGTTTTGTATGATTCGGACGGCCTTCGGTACAGGCTGAGGCTGTTTGGCGGAACCATCATGGGCAGCGAAAAAAGTGCCATACCGGAGTCGGAAGAAGAGGTATATTCTGAACCCGGGGAATACAGTCGGGCTGAGACAGAGGAAGAGGCTTCTGACAGTCCGGGATATGAAGACTATCCATCGGTGGAGCCGGAGGACAGGCAGTTTCTTCTTGAGGACAGCGAATTTGAGGAGCCCGTACCGGGGCCGCTCATCAGGCTGGGCAGAAGGATAGACAGTATGGCAAAGACGGTTGTATCGAAGTTCAAAGATCTGTCAGAGAAGTTTGCCAGTCTGAAAAAGAAAAAAGATGGCTATACTAAGCTTGTACACAATGTCAGAACAAAGGAAGCCATGAGAGTTTTCAAGGTTGAACTGATAAAGGTGTTAAAGCATCTTAAGCCCACAAAGCTTAAGGGGCAGATCATATATGGTGCGGATGACCCGGCAACAACAGGTGAGCGCCTGGGGTATATGAGCCTGCTTTTCCCGCTATACTATGATAATATAGATATAACACCGGATTTCTCTGAAGCCCGGCTGGAAGGAGACCTGTTCATGAAGGGCAGGATAAGACTTGGAATAATCGGCTGGAGCGTGCTGAAGGTGATCTGGAACAAGAATGTCAAGATAACTATTGCTCGATTAAAAAAGATATCAGGAGGAAATTGATATGGCAAATATGAATATTGAGGGAACACTTGGTTCTATGTTTAAGGGAATGGATGGCTTTATATCATCGAAATCGGTGGTGGGAGAGCCTGTGTATGTCGGTGACACGATCATTATTCCTCTTGTAGATGTCAATTTTGGTATGGCTGCCGGAGCGTTCAATAAGCAGGACGGCAACAAAGCTGCCGGAGGAATCGGAGCAAAGATGAGCCCGTCTGCTGTTCTTGTCGTCTCAGGAGGAAATACGAGACTTGTAAATCTCAAGAACCAGGATGCCGTAACAAAGATCATAGACATGGCCCCAGAGGTCGTAGATAAGGTCGTGGGTCTGTTCAAGAAGGACAAGACAGAGGAAGAGAAGAATGTTGACAAGGCGATAAATGATGTCGCACAGTCAGAGGAATCTGTCACAGAATAATAAATGTCAGAATATATAATATAAGTAAGATTCAGTGCGTTGGGAAATGCATTATTAAAAAGTCACCACATATAATGATAATAAATCATTATGGTGGTGATTTTTTATCTGGAAAAAATTCACAGGATTTGCGTTTTTCTTCACAGCGGTGGGAGTGGTTATAGGATATTTCATAAGTGGATTTGTGGAATTTCTCATAATCGTTATATTATTGCTGTTATCTTATATATTCTCCTGCAGATAAAAAAATAAGAGTGATGATCCTTGAGGATCATCACTCTTATTTATACCAGAACTGAATCGGTGATATTATGCAAATATTATGCACGCTCGACCTTACCAGATCTTAAGCAAGATGTACAAACATAGATCTTCTTTGGTGTACCATCAACTACAGCCTTAACAGACTTAACATTTGACTTCCACATCTTGTTTGCTCTTCTATGAGAGTGGCTCACTTTGATACCGAAATGAGCACCTTTATCACAAATTGAACATTTTGCCATAATAGCACCTCCTTCAATGAATAAACTAACTTTCTTCCTAAGTTCACAACAAGACATATAATAGCAGATTATTTTTCCATATGCAAGCAAAATATTTATTTTTTATTGGAAATGAAGAAATACTATAGAATAAAATTAGATTTATGCCATAATTGATGAGTAATTGTGTTTATAAGTCGGTAGATATGATGAACACTGGTGACTTTGTTAGAAAGGAGTCGTGTATGAAGGAATATATTAATAGCGATAACGGTAAAGTAAGTATAGATGAGAGTGTTGTTGCACAGGTTGCAGGACTTACAGCCCTTGACTGTTTTGGAATAGTAGGAATGGGAATAGTCAGTGTCAAGGACGGAATTGTAAAGCAGCTCCGCAGAGACAATGTTTCTAAGGGTGTAAATGTACGTTTTGATGAGAATGGTGATATAGTCATTGAGCTGCACATAGTTGTTGCTTATGGCGTTAGTATAAAGGCTGTCACAGACAATCTTATGCAGTCGGTAAAGTACAAGGTAGAGGATTTTACGTCGTTTAAGGTCAGCCATATCAATGTCTATGTTGAAGATGTTAAAGTACTTGATTAGTTTGGAGGATAGAGTAAAGTGAGTAATACGATTGATGCGCTTGCACTGAAGAAAGCATTTATTGCCGGTGCCAATAATCTTGATAAGAACAAGGAATATATCAATGAACTTAATGTGTTCCCTGTGCCTGACGGAGATACAGGAACCAATATGACGCTGACAATCCTGTCTGCAGTGAAGGAGGTTGAGGCGGCACCTGATGATATGAAGTCCATAGCAAAGGCCATGTCCACAGGTTCGCTCAGAGGCGCCAGAGGTAACTCAGGTGTAATTTTGTCACAGCTTTTGAGAGGCTTCAGCAAGAAAGTGCAGGACGCAAGGACCATAGATGTTCACGTTATAGCAGACGCTTTTCAGAAGGCTGTGGAGACTGCATATAAGGCTGTCATGAAGCCTAAGGAGGGAACGATTCTCACAGTTGCCAAGGGCGTGGCGTCCAAGGCAAGGGAGTGTGCTGATGCAGATATGTCCCTTGCACAGTTCTGTGACGAGGTTATTGAATATGGAGATGCCGTTCTTGATTCCACTCCTGAGATGCTTCCGGTTCTGAAGGAAGCCGGCGTGGTCGATTCAGGTGGACAGGGACTCATGGTGGTGCTCAAGGGTGCTGTCGACTGTCTCATGGGCAGAGTTACAGTTGAACTCAGCAAGAACACAGGAACAGTGAATGTGGCAAGAACATCCACAGGCGCAGGCAACGATTCCATATCCACAGCGGATATAAAGTTTGGATATTGTACAGAGTTTATTATCAATCTTGAGAAGCCATATGGCGAGGCTGAGGAGGATGATCTGAAGAGCTTCCTCGAGTCTATAGGTGACTCGATAGTATGTGTATCTCTTGATGATATAGTTAAGATACATGTGCATACCAACCATCCTGGTCAGGCATTTGAAAAGGGTCTTACACTTGGATACCTTACTAATATGAAGATAGACAACATGAGGATGGAGCATCATGAGCGTGTTATCGGTCAGGCAGAGCGCGATGAGGCCGAGAAGCAGGAGAAAGAGAGACAGCACAGAAAGCAGGAGCATAAGGAGCCTCGTAAGAAGTATGGATTTATTACGGTATCCATGGGTGATGGTCTCAAGACTCTTTTTGAAGAGCTTGGAGCAGACCGTGTTATAGAAGGCGGACAGACCATGAATCCAAGCACTGAGGATATGCTCAATGCGATCGATGATGTGAATGCCGAGAATATATTTATACTCCCGAACAATAAGAATGTTGTTCTTGCGGCTAATCAGGCGGCAACTCTGTGTGAAGATAAGAATATAATTGTGATTCCAACCGCGAATGCTCCTCAGGGCATAAGCGCCATGATCGCATTCGACAGTACAGTCGATGTGGACGAGAACAGATCTGCCATGAAGTCGGCTGTCAAGAATGTCAAAAGTGGACAGGTAACTTATTCCGTAAGAGATACCTCGATCGATGGAAAGGCCATCAAGGAGGGCGATATCATGGGTATCGGCGATAAGGGGCTTGTCAGTGTTGGAAATGATATAGAGAATGTAACATTTGAACTGATCGCAGATGCGGTCGATGAGGATTCAGAGGTTATAAGCATATATAATGGTGCTGATGTGTCTGAGGAGGATGCGCAGAAGCTTGCTGGTAGAGTGGAGGAGGCATATCCGGACGTTGATGTGCAGTGCTACTATGGCGGACAGCCGATATACTATTATATAGTATCTGTGGAATAACTTTCTGTGTATCTGTGAGATCCGTTGTGAAGAGGTGTATGTATGGAATTGAATGACTCCATAAAGACAATAAAAGGCATAGGTGACAAGACTGCGTCGGCATTTGCCCGGCTTGGGATAGAGACGGTGAACGATCTGCTTCTCAATTACCCCAGGACATATGTCACCTATGAGGATCCGGTGGATATATCAGATCTGCAGGCGGGAAGCAGGCAGTCCGTGAGGGCTGTTGTGAACAGCCGTGCGGAGGTCAGAAAAGTACATGGACTGACCATAGTAATATTGTACGCAAAGGATTTCTCTGGGACAATTAAACTTACCTGGTTTAATTGTCCTTTTTTGCGTAATTTCTTTCATATAGGTCAGGAGTTTGTGTTTGTAGGAAATGTGGCTTATAAGGGCGGTATGATGACCATGACGCAGCCGGAATACTACACTGATGATAAATACGGCGAACTTACGCATGTTTGGCAGCCTGTGTACACGGTAACGCCCGGTATAACCTCGAAGACCATACAGAAGGCTGTGAGAGGCGCAGAGGAAGCCATAGACAGGCTTGAGGATTACCTTCATGACAATGTGCTTGATGAGTACCATATTATGGGTATACAAAAGGCTATCCACTCGATTCATTTTCCTCAGGATGAGCAGAAGCTCAAGGGGGCTGTGAAGAGGATGGCATTTGATGAATTTTACAGCTTTATATCAAACCTTCACAGGATAAAAGACGACAATGTGTATGCAGAAAATACATGTATAATAAACTGTGATGAGGAGGTCAGGACGTTTATTGAGAACTTGAGGTTCAGGCTTACCGGGGCGCAGATGAATGCGGTGCGTGATATGCTTGACGATATGCGCTCTGAACATGTCATGAACAGGCTGGTTCAGGGGGATGTCGGATCAGGAAAAACCATAGTTGCAGCAGCCGGATTATATGCAGTGGCTGCAAGTGGCTATCAGGGAGTGATCATGGCACCGACTGAGGTTCTGGCGGTTCAGCATTACAAGGAGCTCAGTTCACTGTTTGAGCCATACGGAATATCTGTGGGACTTCTGACGGGTTCCATGACAGCGAAAGAGAAAAGAGAGATGTACAGCCGCATCAAGAATATGGATGTGCAGGTTGTGGTCGGAACACATGCCCTCATACAGGACAAGGTGGAGTATGGAAGACTGGCGCTCGTTGTAACTGATGAGCAGCACAGATTTGGTGTAAAGCAGCGCGAGAGACTTGCGTCAAAGGGAGAAGCTCCGCACACGCTTGTTATGAGTGCCACACCTATTCCGAGAACCCTTGCGATCATCATGTATGGCGATCTTGACATTTCAGTTATAGATGAGCTCCCGGCGGGAAGAATCCCGATCAAGAACTGCGTTGTGGATGAGAGCTACAGGAAGACGGCTCTCGGCTTTATCATGAAGGAGGTCTCACAGGGGCATCAGATATATATAGTCTGCCCGATGGTGGAGGCCAGCGAAGTACTGGACGATGTTGCAAATGTGACCGAGTATACGGAGGAGCTGAAGAAGTCCATCAGGGATGGATATGGCGCTGACACTTCGGTGGTATGTTTACACGGTAAGATGAAGGCGGAGGAAAAGAACAGGATACTCCAGGACTTTGCGGATGGTAAGATAAGCATTCTTGTCTCAACTACGGTCATAGAGGTTGGAATAAACAATCCAAACGCCACAGTTATGATGGTGGAGAATGCAGAGCGTTTTGGCCTTGCGCAGCTCCATCAGCTCAGGGGACGTGTAGGAAGAGGAAATCTCCAGTCGTACTGCATTTTCATGAGCGGAAAAAAGGACAAGGATACTATGGAGAGACTGAATGTTCTGGAGAAGTCAAATGACGGCTTCTATATAGCCGGTGAGGATCTCAAGATGAGGGGCCCGGGCGATTTCTTTGGAATAAGACAGAGCGGGGAGCTGATGTTCAAGGTTGGGGATATATACAATCATGCTGACATGCTTAGGGCGGCGCAGGACGTATACGACCGCTATGGACAGGAGATAGATGCGAAACTGATAAACAAAGGGGATGACAGGCTGTACACTATGCCTGTATTATAAATAAAAAAAGGGGGTATACCATGAAAAATAAGAAAACGATAGTTATGGGAATAATTATTGGCATTTTGCTGATAATTATAGCGGTTATGGGATATGTGATCGCTTCGGGAAAGAAAGGTGATTCCGTTAAGAAAGAAACGCTGCAGGAGACTTCTGCAGGCACAGAAGAAGTGAAAAGTGCTGACAATACGGGCGATACAACTGAGTCGTCAGAAAAACAGGATGACCAATCTTTGGATATTGCAGGCGATTTCTATGCTGAGATAGGACATGATACCACGTGGGAGGCAGATGGCAAAAAGTGTGCTACAGAGAGCATCAACATATATAACAACACATCTGCGTCTGCAAAGGATTGGAAGCTTGAGATTACATATAAGGGAACTCCGGCTGTAGATCAGATATGGGGCGGAGAGTACAAGATATCAGGCAAAACAGTGTCAATAAAGGCCGTGGATTACACCCAGGAGATACCGGCTAAGGGCAGTATCAACCTCGGATATAATTTTTCTTCAGATGACCTCGCCGTTGAGAAATACGTGCTGTATGTAAATGACACACAGTACAGCGGAGATGGTCTTAAGATGGTAGCTTCAGTGCCTGAGAAGACCGACAGCAATGAAATAAGCGGAGGCGGGAAAAATACAGAATCCGCTGCCACTGAGAAGAAAAACAATACAAATGTTCCGGGAGAGATCCCATTTGAAACACATGGAAAACTTTCGGTAAAAGGAACGGATATAGTGGACATGAATGGAGACAAATATCAGCTTAAGGGTGTCAGCACCCATGGAATCACATGGTTCCCTGATTATGTGAATAAGGAAGCCTTTGAGACTCTGCGGGATGACTGGGGTGCAAATCTTATAAGACTTGCGATGTATACGGATACAGGAGACAGCTACGGATACTGCAGTGGCGGAGATAAGGACGAGATACTTGCTCTTGTCGACAAAGGAGTTAGTGCAGCGACTGAGCTTGGCATGTATGTCATAGTTGACTGGCACATACTAAGCGATAGTGATCCGAATAATCATATAGATGATGCAAAAGAATTCTTTGACAAGGTATCTAAGAAATATGCGGCACAGGAGAATGTCATATATGAGATCTGCAACGAGCCGAATGGTGGAACCCAGTGGAGCAGTGTCAAGTCGTATGCCGAGACCATAATACCGGTCATCAGGGCAAACGACAAAGATGCTCTGATAATCGTGGGAACTCCAAACTGGAGCCAGGATGTCGATATTGCGTCACAGGATCCGATAACCGGTTATGACAACATCATGTACGCAGTGCATTTTTATGCGGCTACCCATAAGGATGACCTGAGAAATAAGGTTAAGACGGCTCTGGACAACGGACTTCCTGTATTTGTGAGTGAGTTCAGCCTGTGCGATGCATCGGGCAATGGAGGTATTGATTACGATTCATCTGACGAGTGGTTCAAGCTTATAAACGAGAATAATCTCAGCTATTCATCATGGAGTCTGTGTAACAAGAATGAGACATCGGCACTTATAAAGTCCGATTCAACAGCCACGGGCAGCTTATCCGATGGAGATCTGTCTGACACCGGAAAATACGTGAGAGACAGAATAATGGGGAAATAGTGTGAAGATTGGAAGCTTTTCTTGTAATTTGGCAAAAGGCATGGTATAAGAATGTCTGGCAGGAAAAGTTTATGATATACAGTACATATAGATAGGAGAAGAATATGAGGGTTATTGCCGGCAGTGCAAGAAGTCTGAAGCTGGTGACGATTGATTCGATGGACACCAGACCGACAACGGACAGGATAAAAGAAACCTTATTTAATATGCTTTCAAATGATATTCCGGGATGCCGGTTCCTTGACGTGTTCAGCGGAAGCGGAGCTATTGGAATAGAGGCGCTCAGCCGTGGGGCAGCCATGGCGGTATTTGTCGAGAACAGCAGAAAAGCAGTGGAGTGTATCAATAAAAACCTTGCGTTTACGAAGCTTGCCGACAGGGCACAGGTCTTGTCAGCGGATGCAGTTCAGGCAGTGGGGATGCTGGAGAGACAGGGACAAGCATTTGACGTAATATTTATGGATCCGCCATATGGAAAGCTCCTGGAAAAGGCTGTGCTTGAAAGACTTGCAGGTTCACCTCTGATGGATGATGACACAATGGTCATTGTGGAGTCTGATCTTGACACGGATTTTGATTATCTTGATGATCTGGGACTGGAGCTTTATAAGACGAAGAAATATAAGACCAATAAACATACATTTATATATAGGAGACTGGAAGATGAGTAGAGCTATTTATCCGGGAAGTTTTGATCCGGTGACACTTGGCCATTTGGATATAATTAAGAGATCTGCGGAAATGTTTGATGAGCTGATAGTCGGGGTGCTCAATAATACCGCAAAATCTCCATTGTTTTCTTTGGAAGAACGTGTTAATATGTTAAAGAATGTAGTCTCAGATATCCCAAACGTGAAAGTTATGGGTTTTGGAGGACTGCTGGTGGATTTTGCAAGACAGAACGACGTGAAGGTCATAGTGAGAGGTCTTCGGGCTGTGTCGGATTTTGAGTATGAATTACAGATTGCCCAGAGCAACAGGAAGGTTGCCCCGGATATTGACACGGTTTTTCTTGCGACCAGTATTGAGTATTCGTACCTGAGCTCAAGCGTAGTCAAGGAATATGCGAGCTTTGGTGTGGATGTACATGATTTTATCCCGGAGGAGATCAGGGATACATTGAGAGATCGATATTCGATAGACAGAGATTGACAGGCGAAGGAAGAATTTTTGGATAGATTATTAGGAGGAGAAAAACATGGCAAGAAAAGGTATTGAAGAGATGATCAGTGAGATAGAGATATTTATTGACAATTGTAAGTATCAGCCATTGTCATCCAGTAAGATTATTGTGCCAAAGGAAGATCTGGAGCAGATGGTGGGCGAACTCAAGCTCAAGCTGCCTAATGAGATAGAGAGATGTAAGAAGATCATGAGAAACAAGGAGGCTATACTTGCGGATGCAAGAGCCAGAGCTGATTCTATCATTACAGAGTCTGTTGCAGAGGCAAACAGACTGGTTGATCAGAGCCAGATAGTTGAGCTTGCCAACATCAGAGCGAATGAGATAACAGACATGGCGAGAAGCCAGGCTGAGCAGATCATCGCTGAGGCGAATTCGGATGCCAGGGAAGTCAGAGCAGGTTCCATGTACTATTCAAAGGACAAGCTCACAGAGATAAGCCAGTATATAAATGCAACACTTCAGGCAGAGAGAGCGAACTATGAGAACCTCATTAAGTCTCTTGAGGACAATGCGGCAAGAGTTGCAGACAATATGGCAGAGCTTGATTCAAGTATAGCTCAGATCAACGGTGTTCCTGAGCAGGTACAGCCAAGTGCTGACGATTCAGCATTTGCTGATGATGACAACACAGATTACAATGTATACGGCAAGACAGAGTATTCATCAGACGACTCTGACGATGAGGATTATGATGACGAGGATGATGATGAATATGACGACGAGGATGAGGATGATGAGGAGTTCCTCGACGAGTAATCACGCCAGATGATACAGGATGTATTTACAGACACATCATATAGAAAATGAAACACAGGAAGGCACATACTATTTTCCCTGCTGTGTATTTGATGAAAGACAGCCCGGATATTCTTATCATATCACGGCTTTGGAACAAGGCGGATAGCCCTCCAAAGGCAGTGAGTGAGAGAATGAGGGCTGTCTTTATTTTTGTGGAAATATCCATGCTGTATAATACTGGTACACCGCCGCCTATCTCCAGATATGTGGATATTATGGTGCATGCATCGCCTGAAAAGTAGCTGCACATAAGATTTCCTGCAATGGCAAATATGACCATGTACACACCAATCACAGTTATATTGTGTACCGAGCTGCTTATTATGTCAGAATACGTATTTTCTGGATTCCCTGAATTGGGGCTCTGGTTGTCTGATGATACCTGGACTGTTGCGGCAGTAAGCAGCTCCGTGGAAGTGCTGGAGCGGTGGGATGACATACATGACAGAGTAAGCGCTATTACAGTATAAATGATCTGTGGAAGATATACAGCCTCGATCAGCCGTGCAAACGATATATATTCCATCAAATGATCCCTGTATATGTAATTGTAAAGAAACATCGGACTTATATTGTTGCACATCGGGAGTAGGCTCTGACATACGTTTTCAGAGATGATCCTCTTTCGGTAAAAGAAAGCTATGATGATCGTGCCTGTGGGAAAACCGCATAGCAGGCCTATTATAAAGATAATCGCATATGCGCAGCATTTTGATACCTGTATCGATCTGAGAAAGCTGGTTATAACACCGGTCAGCAGCATAAAGGGGAGCAGAATAGGCACAATGGATGAGTACCATAGCTGTAACCCCTGGGTGCATCCGGATCTGATGATGTCTGAATTTAAACATGCAAATATTATAATTGAAGCTGTTAGAATTATATAACATATGTTCTTCATATGCCAATTGTATTCATTTTATAGAGCAAATATGATAAATAAGAATATGTCATATAACTATGACAGGTTGTTCAAAATCGGTCTTTATACTGATTTTGTATTTGTTGTATACCATGTTTCTGTATATGTCTGCGGCTTTTATGTCGTATGAGAACATGGACAGACCTGTGGAATCTGTACTTTTGTATATCTCGGCTGAACGGGTTATGATCGGTACCTGCGAAGCCTTTTTCATGCTTTTTATCACGGCACCTGCATCTTTTTTTAGTCCAAGAAGCTTGATATAGGCTATCCAGCCGTTTTCTTTAAAATGGGAATAGTCATCACATCTCAGGTCTGTGATGGTGTGCAGCAGACCTCTCTGAATGTGCGTGAGAGTATAATTTCTGCATTTAAGTGCTGTTGCGGTCTCAGTAAAGGATAGATTTGAGTCAAGCCTGGAGAGACGGTTGCAGAGATCTCTATCCATGTCAACGATGTCATCCGTGCACGGAGCAAGTATCCTTCGTGCTGACAGAAGATGAGACAGGTCGTCGTCGAACATCGGAAATGACTTTCTGTACGCGTTTTGCAGGATGTTGTAGCAACTGTCAGGAATGTGGCGCCTTAAGCTTTCAACATCACCTGACCGGAGTAGCTCACGTATGGCTGAGGCCGAACAGATGTCGTTGTCGGTGGCAGTGCTGTTGTATTCTGATAAGATCCTTCTGATCGGGACAGTTTTGATCCTGGAGTCTGTCTGTATAAGAGTAGCAATATACTCTATGGCCAGAATGTTGTTCGGGCTTGCCAGGATACTGTCAAGATCAGCGCTGGTATAACCGGTAAGGTTCTGGTTCTGCAGATACTCGGAGATGGCGGCTGCTCTGGCTGATCCATATGAGATGCCCGAAGATACGGATTTTTTTATGGATTCCGATACCTGTGGCGGTTCATTGACGGTGAGTTCGGCAATTTTTTGCAGAAGATCCATGTCATCACATTCTGCGCCGAATGAGATATAGTCTATGCCGTCAAGAGCGTTCATCATGCAGACTGCGGCATGTGCATAGTCTCTGGCACTTGATGATGCGTATACAAATGGAATCTCGAACACAGCGTCTACACCGCATCTCAAAGCGATCTCGGTTCTTGTGTGCTTATCTGCTATGGCAGGAACGCCTCTCTGAAGAAAATTGCCGCTCATAAAGCATATGACATGTTCGGCACCAGTTAGAAGCTTCGCCTGCTGTATCTGATATTCGTGTCCCTTGTGAAATGGATTGTATTCGCAAACTATGCCTACTGTGCTCATGGCTCCTCCTTGAAATGCGTGTTTTATAACCTGTCACGATTTATAATGCCTTTGTCGGTAAAGTTTATTCTATCTTAATAATTAATGGCTGTAAAGTGTGTTATAATGACGGACATAAAGATGTTAAGTGAAAAATTCAAGATGCGGCATTGTTCTGATGCCGATGATCCCCACATACCAGACAGATATTGATTAATTAAGTGAAGGCAGCCAATTTATGGTTGACAAAGTGGCAATAATCTAATACTATATTAAAAGATAATCGAACATATGTTTAGGAGGAAGATACAATGGCGAATAATTCCGGTAATGTAAATATTGATGATAAGAGAAAGGCATTGGATGCCGCTATAGCACAGATAGAGAAGCAGTATGGTAAGGGTTCGGTGATGAAGCTTGGCGATTCCAATGCGAATATGAATATAGATGTGATCCCTACAGGATCCCTCAGCCTTGATATAGCACTTGGACTTGGTGGTGTGCCTAGAGGAAGAATCATAGAGGTGTTCGGACCTGAGTCGAGTGGTAAGACGACGGTAGCACTTCACATTGTTGCTGAGATACAGAAGAGAGGAGGAATCGCAGGCTTTATAGATGCCGAGCATGCACTTGATCCGACATACGCCAAGAACATAGGTGTAGATATAGACAATCTTTACATATCACAGCCTGACTGCGGAGAGCAGGCGCTTGAGATCACAGAGACCATGGTCAGATCGGGAGCGGTTGATGTCGTTATCGTGGACTCTGTTGCTGCACTTGTACCAAAGGCAGAGATAGACGGAGAGATGGGCGATTCGCATATGGGACTTCATGCCAGACTTATGTCACAGGCGCTCAGAAAGCTCACTGCTGTTGTCAGCAAGACCAACTGTGTTGTCATATTTATCAATCAGCTTAGAGAGAAGGTTGGAGTTGTGTTCGGTAACCCTGAGGTTACAACAGGTGGTCGTGCACTTAAGTTCTATGCTTCCGTAAGACTTGACGTAAGAAGAATTGATACGCTCAGACAGGGCGGTGAGATCGTAGGTAACAGAACAAGAGTTAAGATAGTTAAGAACAAGGTGGCTCCTCCATTCAAGGAGGCTGAGTTCGATATCGTGTTCGGCAAGGGTATATCTAAGGTTGGAGATATTCTTGATCTTGCTGTTGCGAACGACATAGTGGATAAGTCCGGTGCATGGTACGCATACAACGGCAATAAGATAGGTCAGGGAAGAGAGAATGCGAAGGCATATCTTGAGAACAATACAGCTATCTGTGATGAGATAGAGCAGAAGGTAAGAGAGGCGGTTGGTGTTGCCGGAGAGTCTGCCGAGAACACTGTAGATGATGGAGCAGATGAGTAGGATCGCAACTGTCACTGATATCAGGAAGATCGATGATAAAAGGTTTTGTCTGTTTGTGGACTATGAGCCTTTTTCATCGGTCTATGCATCGGATATACGAAGATTACATCTTGCCTGTGACGGTGAGATAGAATGGAGTAAACTTGAGGAATTCAGACGGGACTATCTGTTCAAACGCGCCATGAACAAGGCTGTGAACTCCATAAAGTTTTCGGACAAGTGTGAATACGATATCAGGCAGAAGCTTAAGGATCTGTATTACGACGAAGAGATCGTGGATCAGACCATCGACAAACTGAAGTCGTATGGATATATAGATGATTACAGGTATGCATGTGGATATATACGCAGAAACTCCGCTAAAAAAGGCATTCGTGTCATACGATTTGAATTGCAGGCAAAGCATATAGGCCAGGATATTATCGATCTGGCTGTGGAAGACTCAGACATATCAGACGAAAGCGACAGGATAACACACATTTTACAAAAAAAATACACTGTGGAAGAACTGACTGAAAAGCGTGATAAAGTCTATGCATATATGTACAGCAAGGGTTTTGACAGGCGTAAGGTTTCTGAGTGTATACGAAATATTGTCTCTGATATTACTTGACATAACATCTTAAAAATATTAAACTTAAATAGTTGTATTCTTGTACAATGAAAACTTAATAAGGAGGTGCTCCTGTGAATTCACCAATAGTATGGGGAATAATCGCTGTTGTTGTAGTTGCACTGCTTGTTGCTACATGGTTTATCGCTATTGCATATCGCAAGAACATAGTAGAGACCAAGATAGGAAGAGCAGAGTCACAGGCAAGAGAGATTATTGACGAAGCTCAGAAGACCGCCGAGGCTAAGAAGCGCGAGATACTGCTTGAGGCAAAGGAAGATTCCCTTAAGACACGTAATGACCTTGAAAAGGAAGTAAAGGACAGACGTGGAGAACTTTCACGTATGGAGAAGAGAATTCTTGCACGTGAAGAGAATCTTGATAAGAAGACTGAGGCAGTTGAGAAGAAGGAAGCTAGTTTAGCTAACAAGGAAAGTGCGCTGGACAAGCAGAAGGCTAAGGTTGAAGAGTTACAGGCGAAACGTTTACAGGAACTTGAAAGAATTTCAGGTTTGACCTCTGAACAAGCAAAAGAATACTTATTAAAGACTGTTGAAGATGAAGTAAAGCATGAAACAGCAGTTATGGTCAAGGAATTAGAAACCAGAGCTAAAGAAGAAGCGAACAAGAAGGCGAAGGAGTATGTTGTCAATGCAATACAGAGATGTGCGGTTGATCATATCTCAGAGACAACGATCTCATTAGTTCAGTTACCTAACGACGAGATGAAGGGTAGGATAATTGGTAGAGAGGGTAGAAATATTCGTACCCTTGAAACTCTCACAGGCGTAGATCTTATCATAGACGATACTCCTGAGGCAGTTATCTTATCAAGCTTTGATCCGGTAAGACGTGAGGTGGCAAGAATTGCACTTGAGAAACTCATCGTGGATGGTAGAATCCATCCAGCCAGAATCGAAGAGATGGTTGAGAAAGCGCAGAAGGAAGTTGAAAACATGATGCGCGAGGAAGGTGAAGCTGCTACTCTTGAGGTAGGAATTCACGGAATCCATCCAGAGCTGGTAAGACTTCTTGGAAAGTTGAAATTTAGAACAAGCTACGGACAGAACGCATTGAAGCACTCTGTTGAGGTAGCTCAGTTGTGTGGTTTATTGGCCGGAGAGATAGGTGTCGATATCAAGGTTGCAAAGCGTGCTGGATTACTCCATGATATAGGTAAATCACTTGATCATGAGATGGAGGGTTCACATGTTCAGATCGGTGCAGATCTTTGTAGAAAGTACAAAGAGTCAGCGCTTGTTGTCAATGCGGTAGAGTCACATCACGGTGATGTTGAGCCTGAGTCATTGATAGCACTTCTGGTACAGGCTGCAGATACAATTTCTGCTGCAAGACCGGGAGCAAGAAGAGAGACCTTGGAGACTTATACTACAAGACTTAAGAAGTTAGAGGATATTGCTAATTCTCATAAGGGTGTAGATAAGACATTTGCTATTCAGGCGGGTAGAGAAATTCGTGTAATGGTAGTTCCTGAGCATGTAAGCGATTCTGATATGGTATTGCTGGCTAGAGATATTGCAAAGCAGATCGAAGACGAGCTTGAGTATCCTGGACAGATTAAGGTAAATATTATAAGAGAGTCACGCGTGACAGATTACGCAAAATAAAAATTAGGGTTTGTAGAGATGATCTACAAACCCTTTTTATGATTTGTCATATACAGTTTACCATTCTTATGCATGATAAACTATAAAACGGGAGGTGAGATTAAAAGATGGATAAATTCAAGAGGATAAAGACGGAAGTGGCATACAGAGCGCATGTGTTTGATGTATATAACGACTATCTTGAACTGCCTGATGGCAGAGATGTTGTATATGATCTGATAAAGCATCACCCGGGAGCATGCATTCTTCCAGTGAAAGACGATGGATCGCTCATACTGATAAAGCAATACAGGAATTCTATTGATGATATAACCTACGAGGTTCCGGCTGGTTTTATCGATGAGGGAGAGTCTCCTGAAGATGCAGCCAGAAGAGAACTCAGGGAAGAGACAGGGTTTACCGCGAAGGTTGTGGAGTATGTGACTAGAACAGTTCTGGCTATCGGTACAAGTGATGAACAGACTTACGTGTATATAGGCAGGGAACTTACCAGAGGAATATGTGCATTGGACGAGAATGAATTTATAGAGACCGAGGAGATAGGTCTTGATGATGCACTCAATATGATAAGCGATGGCAGGATAGTGGATTCCAAAACAATAATTGCAATCTACGCGTATTGGGGTAAGAAATGCTCCCAAACAAGCAATCACATAATTTGAAACATAGAAAATTTAACTGAAACATTGTCGGAATTAAAAAATGTGAAATATTTTTGAAAAGAATTATGGTGTAAAAAGTAAGTTTGATAGATATAATTTTCGTTCCAATGTTGATTTGGACGCAACTTCAATGCTGAATATACGTATTGATTTGGCCGGACGACTGGAAACTCGTGTTGGACCTGGTAGTGATTTTTCTAATGTGTTTAGTGTTATTACAACGCGTTCTCCGTCTTCTCAACCGGTATTTAATCCGGATGGAAGAGAGATCATTGCCAGAGATAATGAGATTTCTGCACTTCGTAAGGAGGATATCAGCATGGCATATTATGGTTGCCATACAGATATCACAATTCCGTATGAGGAACTGGGAAGCATCAGTGTGATTGATGAGGATGGCGAGAGTCTTCCAATTATTGAGAATGGCCGTTTTGTGCTTCCGGGAACAGAAGAACTTAATAAACCATTTGAAGTGTAGGCTGTATACAAAAAGAGTTTGCATAGCTAAATATTTCTTTTATGGAATTTGGTTGACACAAATTTAGAATCTTAGTAGAATCAACCTGGGATAGAAAAAAGGAGGCCACCA
>OLJA01000725.1_pt1 | contig 20287 bp, 19 predicted proteins | sample 1601401 | NCBI WGS metagenome assembly OLJA01 (sample SAMN01915217, study PRJEB22387) | human gut metagenome | isolation source: stool | host: Homo sapiens | place: USA | reverse complement strand
AGCGCAAGCTGCTGCGCTCGCTGATGAATGTCCGTATGCCGAAAGTGGCAGACGAAGCGTTTCTGCGCGTGCAGGACGAGTACTTGCAGCAAGAGCTGGCAGACGAGGGCGTTACCGACCTCGACGATCTGCGGCCGGTCAGTGGTGACCTTTACCTCTGGCAGGGGGACATCACGTGCCTCAAGTGCGGGGCCATCGTCAACGCCGCGAACAGCGGTATGACGGGCTGCTACATCCCGTGCCACGCCTGCATCGATAACTGCATCCACACCTTTGCCGGCGTGCAGCTGCGTCAGGACTGCGCCGCGCTGATGGCGGAGGGTCGCCGCACGGTCTGTGCGCCGGTCTGCGACGCTGCCTATCTTGAAAAAATGACGCCGGAGTTCTGGCTGCTGGATTTGGAACAGGACAAAAAGAACGGCTGGGCGTTCTATCTGCACTATACCAAAGACACAGCCGACGGTATGGTGGGCGTATGCCACCGCACCGGGGAAATCAGCCATCTGTTTGTGACCGAGGCTGCACGCGGCAAGGGCTTTGGCGCAAAGCTGCTGGATTTTGCCCGCAAAAAGCTGCCCGAGCACGCCCATCCGACGCTCGGTGTGCTCAGCACCAACACCCGCGCTATGGCGCTGTACAAGCGGATGGGCTGGCGGCTGACCGGCACTGTGCTGCACCGCTATGACCCCGCCGAAAAGGACTGCTTTGCGGCGGTTCCGTGCGAGGAATGGCAGATGCGGTACGAGGGATGACCGTTGTTTTTGTTGCCTATCTACAACGTTGTTGAAAATAAACTGGTTAAAATGCACAAACAGGGGCGCGCGGATTTGGAGGAATTACAGAATCCTGCCAAATTTGCAAATTTCTACTGTACAAAATCGACTAAATAGGATAAAATAGAAACAGTCAAGGCGGCGTATTAACACGCAATAGACCGCCTGGAAGTCGCCCACGGTAGATACGCAAGGGCATATTATTTTCAAAAGTAGGAGAGAATAACTATGTACGTTAAAGAAGTTACCGTTGAGAATCAGGTTGGTCTGCACGCACGTCCGGCTACCTTCTTCATCCAGAAGGCCAACGAGTATAAGTCCTCCATCTGGGTCGAGAAGGAGGAGCGCCGTGTCAACGCGAAGTCTCTGCTCGGCGTCCTGAGCCTGGGCATCGTTGGCGGCACCACCATCCGCATCATTGCAGACGGCGCTGATGAGCAGGCTGCTGTTGATGGTCTGGTCAAGCTGGTCAGCTCCGGCTTTGCCGAGTGATTTCTCCAAAAACAATCAGCGGTGGGGCAACCCGCCGCTTTTTTTGTACACGAAAGGCCACCCCCAATGACAAAAGCTGAACTCTACAAAAAAGCCTGTATGCTGCCGCTGCTGCCCGGCGTCTATATCATCCGGGACAAGTCGGACACCATCATCTATATCGGCAAGGCCAAGCGGCTGAAAACCCGTGTGTCGCAGTATTTCCGCGAGGGCGTGCCCCACGATGCCAAGGTCAGCCAGATGATTGCCCACGCCTTCACCTTCGACGTCATTGTCTGCCAGAGCGAGTTTGAGGCACTGGTGCTGGAGGCCAGCCAGATTAAGGCACACACCCCCAAATACAACATTCTGCTCAAGGATGACAAGGGCTACAGCTATGTCAAGGTCACCCGCGGGGCGTGGCCGCGTATCTCGGCAGCACTGCAGAAGGACGATGATGGCGCAGACTATATCGGGCCGTTTACCTCGTCCTTCGCCGTGCGGGAAATGGTGGAGACCGCGCAGGACTGCTTTCTGCTGCCGCGGTGCAATAAAAATTTCCCGCAGGATTTCGGCAAGGGCCGCCCCTGCCTGAATGCCCACATCGGCAAGTGTATGGCGGTGTGCAGTGGCAAAATCACCCCTGAGGCCTACAATGACGCCGTGCAGGGAGCGCTGCGGATGATTCGCTACGGCAAAAAGGACATTGTCAAGCAGCTGCGCGAAAAGATGGAGGCCGCCTCCGAACGGCTGGACTTTGAGACCGCCGCCCTGCTGCGCGACCAGATCATGGCCATTGACCGCGTGGCGGCAGGACAGAAGGTGGTTATGGACGGCGACACCGAGATGGACGTCATTGCGCTGGCGGGCACAACGCACGCAGTCTGCGCCGCGGTGCTGCGCTACCGTGACGGCCGCCTGACCGACAAGCGGGAGTTTCTCTTCCGGGACACCACTGATATTGACGCCGTGCGGGAAGAATTTCTGCCGCAGTATTATCTGGACGGCGAGACCATCCCCAAAACCATTGCGGTGGATGCACTGCCGCCTGATGCCGAGGCGCTGAACGAGGCACTGAATCAGGCCCGCGGCACCAAGGTGGAGCTCTATGTGCCGCAGCGCGGCGATGTGGCCAAGCTCGTCACAATGGCCTACACCAACGCCGTGGAGCGTCTGGGCCGCGAAAGCGGGCGCTACACTCGGGAGGAAAAGCTGCTGGAGGAGGCCGCGCAGGTGCTGGGGCTGAAAAAGCCGCCCCGCGTCATTGAAAGCTACGATATCTCCAACTGGGGCGACGGCTCCAGCGTCTGCGGTATGGTGGTGTTTCAGGACGGCAAGCCCCACCGTGCGGGCTATCGCCGCTTTAAGATGAAAACCGTTGCGGGTACCGATGACTATGCCTCGCTGGCGGAAACACTGTCCCGCCGCGCCGCTGAGTATGAGATGGCCCGCCGCGGTGAAAAGCCGGACGGCCCGCAGAACCAGTTTGCCACTCTGCCGGATCTGCTGTTGATTGACGGCGGCCGGGGGCAGGTGGGGGCGGTCAAGCAGGCCCTGCGCGGCACAGCGCTCGAGCACGTGCCCACCTTCGGTATGGTCAAGGATGACCACCACCGCACCCGTGCCATTGTGGACGATGCGGGCGGGGAAATCGCCATCAACCGCCACCGCAATATCTTCACGTTTGTGACGAACATCCAGGACGAAACTCACCGCTACGCCAATGACTACCGCAAGCGCGCCATGAAGAAAAAGTCCTACGCCGCCACCCTCACGGCCATTCCGGGTGTGGGCGAAAAGACCAGCGCCGCCCTGCTGGCGCATTTCAAGACGGTTGCCGCCGTCAAGGCCGCCAGCATCTCCGATTTGGAGGAGGTCAAGGGCATCAGCCACGCCAAAGCGGAAATGCTCTACAACGCCCTGCGCAACGGCGTATAAAAATCCTCTGCAACACACCTCTACAACACAAAAGGAAGGAACTATGGCTGACAAAAATATCTACACCGTCATTGTGGCGGACGATGAGGACGAGCTGCGGGAAGCGGTCTGCACAATGATTCCGTGGGAGGCGCTGGGCTTCCACCTTGTGGGCAGTGCCAGCAACGGTCTGGACGCACTCGAGCTGGTCGAACGTCTGGAACCGGATTTGCTGCTGACCGACATCCGTATGCCCTTTATCTCCGGCATTGAGCTGGCGCGGCAGGTGCGCGAGATACGCCCCGCCATGCACATTGCCTTTTTAAGCGGCTATGATGATTTTGAGTACGCCAAGCAGGCCATTCAGTATAACATCATCAGCTATATGCTCAAGCCGCTTACGATGGACGGTCTGGCGGCAGAGCTGAAGTCCATCCATGAGAAGATTGACGCCCGCTATGCCGGGTGGCGCCGCGCCGATGCCGCAAATGCGGACCGCGCCGCCTTCCTCATCCCGCTGGTACTGGCGCGATATGACAACGCCCCCGAGGATTTGGAGAACCGCCTGCGCGTGACCGCTAGTGAATGTGGCCTGCTGCGCGGGCTGGATGACCGCAGCAGCCTTGTGGTGCTGGCTGCGGCCTTGAACGGCCCGGCGGATTACGCGGCGGGCTTTACCCAGCTGGTGGCCCAGATTGCCAACAAATATCTGCGCCACTTCGTGTTTTATTGCTGCGGCCGTGCGGTGGCGGTGCTGCTGGGCAACTCCTCTGACTTTGAGGAATATCTGCACATTCTGGCCGATGAAATCTGCCAGTTGGCAGAGCGCGCGCTGGGCCGCAGGGCCAGCGTGGGCGTCAGCCGCGAACTTGCGCGGTTCAGTGACCTGAATGACGCCTACCGCCAGGCGGTGGAGGCCATGCACACGGCGGAGGAGGACGAGAGCGGCGTCAGTTTTACGGCGGACGCCCGCAAGACCGGCAGCCTCTGTGAGCGTGCCCTTGAAATCATTGAGCAGAACTACATGGACGAGAACCTCTCGCTGGCGTCCCTTTCCGCCATGCTGGATGTCAGCCCCAACCATCTGAGCGCCTGCATCAAGAAGTCGGAGGGGGAGACCTTCATCAACATTCTGGTGCGCCGCCGTATGGAGAACGCCCAGAAGCTGTTGCTGACCACGGATTTGCAGATACAAGAGATTTCCCGCCGGTGCGGCTACACCGACCAGCACTATTTCAGCTACTGCTTTAAAAAATACAGCGGCACCTCGCCGGTGGCGCTGCGCCGTGCCCGCGCCGCCGGGGAGGCCCGCCCGTGAGGCGCCCGCCCCGCACAGCCCAGCTTGTGGCGGCGCTGATTTCCGCTGTGGCGGTGGCAGTGCTGACCCTGTGCACCGTGCTATTCCTGCGCAGCTACCGCGCCGCCATTGTGGAGAGCGCCCGCACCAACAGTGCGCAGGCGGTCAGTCAGGTTGTGGGCTCGGTGGGCAACTATGTCCATACGCTGGACAGCGCCGTGGCCATTGTGCAGGAGCAGCTGCAGGAGGACGCCGCACCCCGGGATGCGTTTCTTGGCGCGTTTCTGACCGCCCGGCCCGAAGTTGCGGCCATCACGGTCTACGATGCAGACGGAAGCCTGCTGAACTGCTGGGCACAGGACGGCCGCACACCCAAGGCGGACATTCTGCGCAACCTCTCGTTTGATTTGACGACCGCCCAGCGCCTCAGCGGCGGCTATATCAGCACGCCCCACGTCGAGTCGATTTTTACCGGCTACTATCCGTGGGTGGTCTCCATCGTCCGCCCGGTACCGGACAATGCCGCGGCGCGCTGGCTCTCGGTGGACCTCAGCTTTACCGAGCTGGCCGCCACCATCAGCAACGTCGGCATCGGCCAGCACGGCTACTGCTACCTGATGGATGAGCGCGGCAACATGGTCTACCACCCGCAGCAGCAGCTTCTCTACGCAGGCTTGAAAAAGGAGGAGGCAGGGCGTCTGGCCTGCCTTGGTGACGGCACCTATGTGGCGGATACCGTCATCTACAGTGTCCAGCGCGTGCCGAACAGCCCCTGGCGCGTTGTCGGCGTCAGCTACATTGATGAGACCGTCAACGAGAGCTTCTGGCAGATGGTGCGCATCGCTGTGGCAACGGCAGCGCTGATCTTTGTGGCGGCGCTGGCGGTGGGCTGGGTGCTGTCCCGCCTGCTGTCCCGCCCGCTCCAGCAGCTGGAGAACGCAATGGAGGCGTTTGAGCAGGATGCCGATCGCTTTGCGTTCCACGCCGTGCGCGGCACGCGGGAGGTGCAGAACCTGTCGGACTCTTTCGGCCACATGGTCGGGCGTATCCAGCAGCTGATGACCACCGTGCGCGAGGAGGAGATTGACCTGCGCAAGACCGAGCTCAAGGCCCTGCAGGCGCAGATTAACCCACATTTTCTCTACAATACGCTGGATTCCATTGCGTGGATGTGTGAGCGCGGCAAAAACGCGGACGCCGTCCAGATGGTGCACGCGCTGGCGCGGCTCTTCCGCATCAGCATCAGCCGCGGCCATGAGCTGATACCCATTGAAAAGGAACTGCAGCACGCCGAGGCCTATCTGCAGATTCAGAAATACCGCTACAAGAATCAGTTTACCTACCACTTTACGGTGGACGAGGGCTGCCTGCACTGCCTGTGCAACAAAATCACGCTGCAGCCCATCATTGAAAATGCCATTGTGCATGGGCTGGATCTGATGGTGGACGCCGGGCATATCGAGATAACCGTCAGGCCGGACGGCGGGGATATTCTGCTCATCGTGGCCGATGACGGCATCGGTATGGAGCCGGAGCAGGTGGCGGCGCTTTTGCAGAATGAGCCCAGCGACCGTACCGGCATCGGCGTCAAAAACGTCAATGACCGGCTGCGCATCTACTTCGGCCCGGAGTACGGGCTGTCCATCACCAGCGCCCCCTACGAGGGCACAACCGTTACGATACGCACCCCGCGTGTGCCAGAGGACAGGGAGGGCGAGTATGACAAGAATCATTAAGAGCCTTCTGCCCGCTGCCCTTGCGGTGCTGCTGGCGGGCTGTTCTATGCAGGTTACCGACCGCAACACGGCCCGCTACCGGGTGGCGCTGGTGGCAAAATCCGAGGATGCCGAGTTCTGGAAGGCGGTCATTGTCGGGGCAGAGGCTGCGGCAACCGAATACAATATGCAGCTGACCGTATCCGCCCCCGACAATGAGGAAAACTATGACGAGCAGAACCGCCTGATTGAGAAGGCGGTCGAGGACGGCGCGCAGGCGATTGTTTTCTCGGCGATTGACTACGAGGCCAACGCGGCGGCGATTGATGCGGCTGCTGCTGCCGGGGTGACCATCATCGGGATTGACTCGGCGGTGCATTCTGACCATGTGGCGGCCTACATCGGGGCCGATAACTACGGCGCGGGGCAGATGGCTGCCCAGAGCGCGCTGGACGGCACGGAAGGCACACTCTGCGTGGGGCTGATAAACTATGAGGTCAACGGTGCAAACGGCCGTGACCGGGAGCAGGGGGCGCGCGACACGCTGGCCGAAAGCGGCCGTGCGGAGATCATCGACGCGGTTTCCACTCACCCGGATTCCCAGAGCGCCTACCGGGACGCACTGACCATGCTGCGCGCCCACCCCGAAATCAACGTGCTGATTGCCCTCAACGAGACCACCGCCGTGGGTGCGGCGCAGGCAGTCGAGCAGCTGCACCGCACCGATGACCTCTGGCTTGCGGCGTTTGACTCCAACATCCAGACGCTGGATGCCCTGCAGAGCGGCGCGGCGGACGCGCTGGTCATCCAGAACACCTACGGTATGGGCTATTTTGGCGTGGAAAGCGCCTTCAAGCTGCTGGCCGGGCAGGGAAGCAGTGTGGAGAAATCCAGCATCACCACCACGCGCATCATCACCCGGGACAATATGTTTGCAATGGATAAACAGAAGGCTTTGTTCCCGTTCGGGTAAGTATTTCCGGCCTCCCTCACCGAGGGAGGTCTATTTTTATCAAAAAGTTCTTACAAAATCAAGGCAGCCAACACCGTTTTGTTACTTTTTATGAGCAATATGCACAAAAACAGCGAACACAGAATAGCGAAACCGACCTAAACGGTGAAAAAATCCCCTTTTCATCGGTGAAATTTCACCTTGTTTTTTTGCCCCGTGCCGGGTATGATAATAACTGTCAACAGGGCCCGCACCTCTACCGCGGCCCGAAAAAAATCCACTGCAAAAAGAAGGAGAAACTTATTATGAAAAAGTTTGCTGCTCTGGCCGTTGCTGGCTGCATGGCCGTATCCCTCGCCGCTTGCGGCGGCTCCGCCTCCGCCCCCGCTTCCAGCGAGGCTGCCTCTACTGAGTCCGCCGCTACCTCCGCTGCTGAGAGCGCAGCTGAGAGCGTTACCGAGGCCACTCAGGGCGGTAAGGTCGGCGTCTGCATCTACAAGTTCGACGATGCCTTCATGACCACCTACCGTAATGCTCTGCAGGAGATCCTCGAGGGCAAGGGCTACGAAGTTACCATCGTCGACGGCAACAACGACCAGGCCAAGCAGAACGAGCAGATCAACACCTTCATCACCCAGGGCGTTGACGCACTGATCATCAACCCCGTTATGACCTCCGCTGCCGACCAGATCATTTCCACCGTCAAGGGTGCCGATGTTCCCACCGTCCTGATCAACCGTGAGCCCACCGCCGATCAGATGTCCGCTTATGACAAGCTGGTCTACGTCGGCTGCGACGCTGCTCAGTCCGGCACCTTCCAGGGCGAGCTGATCCTCGACACCGAGAACAAGGGCGACATCAACGGCGACGGCAAGGTTTCCTACATCATGATTCAGGGCGACCCCGAGAATATCGATGCTCAGCTGCGTACCGAGTACTCCGTCAAGGCTCTGACCGATGCCGGCGTTGAGGTTGAGCAGCTTGATCTGCAGCGCGGTGACTGGGACCGTAACAAGGGCCAGGAAATCTGCCAGAACGACCTTGCCAAGTACGGCGATCAGATCGAAGTTGTTTTCTGCAACAACGATGATATGGCTATCGGTGCTCTGCAGGCCATTCAGGCTGCAGGCCGTACCGTCAACAAGGACATCTACCTCGTTGGTGTTGACGCTTTGGACGCTGCCCTGAACGAAGTTGCCAACGGCAACATGACCGGTACCGTTCTGAACGACGCTAAGGGCCAGGCTACGCAGGCTGTTGCTTCCATGGAGGAGCTGCTGGGCGGCAAGACCTTCGAGGCCGACCACCAGAGCGTCTACGTTGACTATGTCAAGGTCACTCCTGACAACGTCAAGGACTTCCAGTAATTTGACAAAAGCCACAGCTTAAACCAGAACAACCAGGGTGCGTGTGCGCAGGCGCACGCACCTTTTTTTCGTGAAAAGGTTACAAAAGATTAAAGGGGGCCAGCGAATTGTCAGAGTACCGCTTGGAGATGTGTGATGTCGTCAAGACGTTCCCCGGCGTCAAGGCACTGAATCACGCACAGCTGAAATTGAAACCCGGCACCGTCCATGCGCTGATGGGAGAGAACGGCGCGGGCAAGTCCACCTTGATGAAGTGTATGTTCGGTATCTACCACATGGACGAAGGCAAGGTTATTTATGAGGGGCAGGAGGTTCAGATCAAGGGACCTCTGGATGCACTGAATCGCGGTATTGCGATGGTGCACCAGGAATTGCAGCCCATCCCGGAGCGTTCCATCGGCGAGAATATCTACGTTGGGCGCTATCCCACCAAGAAATACGGACCCGTCACCGTCATCGACCACGACAAGATGTACGAGGATGCGGCCAAGGTCCTAAAGGAAGTCCATCTGAATTATGATCCGCACGCAAAGCTCGGAACCTTGAGCGTTTCCCAGATGCAGCTGGTTGAGATCGCCAAGGCGGTCTCGGCAGACTGCAAGGTGCTGATCCTCGACGAGCCCACCTCCTCGCTGACGGCGGCCGAGGTCGAGGCACTGTTCACCATCGTGAACGAGCTGCGCGCCAAGGGCGTCTCCATCGTCTACATCAGCCACAAAATGGACGAAATTCTTCGCATCAGCGACGAAGTCACGATCATGCGCGACGGCCAGTACATCGGCACCTGGGAGGCCAATGAACTGACCACCGATATGATCATCACCAAGATGGTCGGACGTGAGCTGTCGAACCTCTACCCGCCGCGCTCGAATACGCCCGGTGAGGTCGTGTTTGAGGTCAAGGACTTCACCTCCATCAACCCCAAGAGCTTCCGCCACGTCAACTTCAACGTCCGCAAGGGCGAGATCCTCGGCGTGGCCGGTCTGGTCGGTGCACAGCGCACCGAGCTGATGGAGGGTCTGTTCGGTCTGCGCTGCCACACGTCGGGCACCATCACCTATAAGGGCAAGGAATTGACCATCAACCAGCCGCAGGACGCCATCAAAAACGGCATCGCCATGCTGACCGAGGACCGCCGCGCCACCGGTATTCTGGGTGTGCTTTCCATTGCGGATAACGTCTCCATTGCATCGCTGAACAAGTATCTGATCGGCGGCATTATGCTGGACGACAACAAAATCGAAAAGCTCGTGCAGGATAATGTCGCCAAGCTGTCCATCAAGACGCCGTCCTCCAAAACGCAGATTCAATCGCTGTCCGGCGGTAACCAGCAGAAGGTGCTGATTGCCCGCTGGCTGGCCAACGACCCCGATGTTTTCATCATGGACGAGCCGACCCGCGGCATCGACGTCGGTGCAAAGTATGAAATTTACTGCATCATCGCCGAGATGGCCAAACAGGGCAAGAGCATCATCATGATCTCCTCCGAAATGAGCGAGCTGATCGGCATGTCTGACCGCATCATGGTCATGTGCGATGGCCGCTGCACCGGCTTTATCGACGGTGATAAGGCGAACCAGGAGAACATCATGACGCTGGCTACCCAGTTTGAATAAGGAGGAATCCGAAAATGGAGAAAAAATTCGACTTTAAAAAATTCCTGTCCAATAACGCGATCATTATTCTGATCATTTTGCTGGCCCTCTTCGTCGGCTGCACGACCCAGAACTTCTTTACCGAGAAAAACGCCAAAAACCTGCTGCTGAACGTCGCCCCGCGTTTCATCATCGCCTGCGGCGTTTCGGGATGCCTGATTACCAAGGGCACTGACCTGTCCGCCGGCCGCCAGGTCGGCCTGGCCGCCTGCTTCTCCGCCATGCTGCTGCAGAGTGTTGACTACTCTGCCCGCATGCTGCCTTGGCTGCCCGATATTCCGTGGCCCGTGGCCCTGCTCATCGTCATGGCGGTCATGGCCTGCTTCGGTGCCATCAACGGCTGCATTATCGCATTCCTGAAGGTTCCTCCTTTCATCGCTACGCTGGGTATGCAGACCATCGTTTACGGCCTGTGCTCCGTCATCACCAACAACCAGCCCATGGGCGGTTACAAGCAGAGCTACCTGACCGTTGCCAGCGGCACGCTGGGCCCCATCCCGTTCCTGGCCATCTTTGCGCTGATCGTCGGCATCTTCTTCTGGTTCCTGTACAATAAGACCCGCCACGGCAAGTATATGTACGCCATCGGCGGCAACGAGAACGCCGCTCAGGTTGCCGGTGTCAACGTCACCGCATCCCTGATCCGCATCTACATCCTGGCTTCCTGTATGTATGCTCTCGGCGGCTTCCTCGTCGGCGCAAAGGCCGGCGGCGCTTCCACCAACACCGGCAACGGCTATGAGCTGGAAGCTATCGCAGCCTGCACCATCGGCGGCGTTTCCACCAACGGCGGCGTCGGCAAGGTCTCCGGCGTTCTGGTCGGCGTTCTGGTCTTTGAAGTCCTGAAGATCTGCCTGCAGTTCCTCGGCGTCGACCCCGCCTACACCTACATTGCACAGGGTCTTGTCATCGTCATCGCCGTTGCCCTTGACCTGCGCAAGTATCTGGCCAAGAAGTAAGCTATGGACGAAGAAAAACGCACCGCCGAAACAAACGCCGCCGACACCCGGCCTGACCGCAGCCAGCTGAATGCCTTTGAAAATTTCTACGAGAAATTCCGTAAGGTTCCGCTGAAATACATAGACATCTTCATTGGCGTCTGCGTGGCCGCGCTGGTCATTGTGGTATTGGTCGGCATCTTGAAAAGTAAGGGAATCCTGTAAAAAAGCGCTCACGGTTCTTGTCTCGAACCGTGAGCGCTTTACGTTTATCTGACTGTTTTTTTAATAGGTGCCTTTTTTCGTTTCCGCACGCTGTAGCCAAAGCTGCCCAGCTTGCGGCCCAGGGCAAGATAATCGCCGTGGCTGTAGACAATCAGCTTGGCCTTGTTCAGGCAGAGTTTGCCGTTCTCGTCCAGCAGGCGCTCATCCACATCCACGGCCACACACTCGGCCAGAAACAAATCGTGGCTGCCCAGCGGGATAATCTGCGTGACCTTGCACTCCAGATTGATGGGGCTTTCCTCCACCAGCACGGTGCCGACCTTGGCGGCGGGGGCGGGGGTCAGCTGCATGGCGGCAAACTTGTCCACATCGCGGCCGCTTTTGACGCCGCACCAGTCAATGGCGCGGACAAGGCTCTCGGTGGGCAGATTCACCACAAACTCGCCGCTTTCCTTGATTAAATGGTGGCTGTAGCGCTCGGGCCGAACGCTGATGGACAGCATCGGCGGCTGGGTGCAGATGGTGCCTGTCCAGCCCACGGTGATAAGGTTCGGCTTGTCGGCGCTGCCACAGCTGACCAGCACCGGCGGCTCCGGGTTGAGCAGGGTGGAGCCCTTCCATACCTGTCGGCTCATTGTGCGTCCTCCTTTACATCGCCGAAATTCGGCGTGGTATCGCTGATAATGTACCGCGGGCGATGCTTGGTCTCCAGATATATTTTGCCGATGTACTCCCCGATGACGCCCAGACAAATCAGCTGCACGCCCGAGACAAAGCAGATGATACTGGTCATGGACGCCCAGCCGGACACGGTCCGCCCCAGCGCGGCCTCAATGACCGCCCACAGTACGCCGATGAAGCTGACCAGCGCCACAAAGACGCCGAAGCCGGTGATGAACCGGATGGGCTTGATGGACAGGCTTGTGATGCCGTCAAAGGCCAGCGCCAGCATTTTGGAGAGGGGGTAGTGGCTTTCACCCGCCATGCGCTCATGGCGCTCGTAGGTCACGCAGGTGGATTTGAAACCAACCAGCGGCACCATGCCGCGCAGGAAGAGGTTGACCTCCTTGAATTTGGCAAATTCCTCCAGCACGCGGGCGCTCATCAGGCGGTAATCTGCATGGTTAAAGACAACCTCGGCGCCCATCGCGTTCAGCAGCTTGTAGAAGCTCTCCGCCGTAAAGCGCTTGAAAAAGGTGTCAGTCTCGCGCTTGCTGCGCACGCCGTACACAACATCACAGCCGTCGCGGTAGGCGTCCACCATGCCGTCCATTGCGTTGATATCGTCCTGCCCATCGCAGTCGATGGAAATGGTGATGTCGCAACGGCTCTTAGCCTCCATCAGGCCCGCCAGTACGGCGTTTTGGTGGCCGCGGTTGCGGCTCTGGCAGATGCCGACATAGTGTGCATCGCTGGCCGCCAGCTCGTTGATGATTTCCCACGTGCGGTCCTTGGAGCCATCGTTCACAAATAGAACCCGGCTGTCGGGGCTGATCTTGCCCGCCGCGGCAAGGTCGTTGATTTTCTGCAGGAACATCGGCGCGGTGATGGGCAGCACCTCCTGTTCATTGTAGCAGGGGATGACGATATACAAAATCGGTTCGGTTCGGTTGTTCATATAAATAACCTCAATATGTTGAATTTATGGGCAGGCGGCGCGCAGTCGGTCAGGGTCTGGCAGCTTGAAGCTGCCGCGGAACAGCTCGATCAGCCCCTCCTCCTGCATACGGCTCAGCTCGCGGGAGAGCGCACTGCGGTCACAGTTCAGGTAGGCGGCCAGTTCGGTGCGGTTCATCGGCGTGGAGAAGGTGTCCGCGCCGCACGCCTCGCGCTGCTCCAGCAGCCACATACAGATACGCCCGCGCAGGCTCTTGCAGCAGATGAGCTCCAAACGGCGATCCAGCGCAAAATATTTGCTGCTGATGGTTTCCAGCCAGTTCTGCAGCAGCTTCTGGTGGGCGGCGTGCAGCTCGGCGCAGGGACGCAGCAGCGCCGCACAGGGCAGATAGAGAATCAGGCAGTCCTCGGCGGCAGTCACGTTGACCGGGCTGCGGCTGCGCCCACCGGCCAGCACATCGGCAAAGACGCCGCCCGGCCCCATGTGGGCCATAACCACCGTGCTGCCGTCGGCCAGCGGCTTTCCGGCTGTGATAGCGCCCTCCAGCACAAGGCCGACCTCGTGGGTTTCGTACCCGGCCATCAGCAGCAGCTCGCCTTTGGCGTAGCGGCGTGCCCGCGGGGCCATGCAGGCCATCAGGGTGTCCAGCTCGTCATCGGCCATACCGCGCAGAAGGCTGGTGCGGCGCATAATTTCGTAGTAGCGTGTGTAGTCCATACAGCTCCTTGCGATTGTTACAAAAGGGTTATCTGTTGCCGCTGCAACAGACAATTCACATTTATTATAGTATAGTAGGGCCGCAAAAGCAACAAGGAGGATAAGAAAATTATGAAACTGAAACGTGTTTTCGCCGCTGTGACGGCGTTTGCGCTCTGTGCCTCTCTGGCTGGCTGCGGTGCTGCCGCTTCTGTCAGCGAGTCTGCCGCAGAATCCGCTGCAGAATCCACCGCGGAGTCCGCTGTGGAGGCAGAGCCTGCCGCCACCGAGGCTTCCGCCGAGAGCGAGGCCACCGAGGCCACGCTGCGCATTGCGGGCCTGAAGGGCCCCACCACGATGGGTCTTGTCAACCTGATGGCGGACGAGGTTGCGTCCAGCTATGACTTCACGATGTACGGCGCAGCCGATGAAATCGTTCCGCTGCTGGTCAAGGGTGACCTGGATGCCGCCGCTGTGCCCGCCAACCTGGCCGCCACGCTCTACAACAAGACGAACGGCGCTGTTGAGGTTGCCTGCATCAACACGCTGGGCGTGCTCTACATCGTGGAAAACGGCGAGACGGTCAACTCCGTGGCAGACCTGAAGGGTCAGACCATCGTGACCACCGGCAAGGGTGCCACGCCGGAGTACGTTCTGCGCTATGTCCTGAGCGAGAACGGCGTTGACCCCGATAGCGATGTCACCATCGAGTATTGCAGCGAGGCCACCGAGGCCCTGAGCAAGGTGCAGGCCGGGGAGGCCACCATCGCCATGCTGCCGCAGCCTTTTGTCACCAGTGCGCTGTCTCAGGTCGAGGGCCTGCGCGTTGCGCTGGATATGAACGAGGAATGGCAGAAGGTTGCTGGCTCCAAGCTGGTCACCGGCGTGCTGGTTGTCCGCAAGGATGCCGTGGAGAATGACCCCGAGGCATTTGCGTCCTTTATGGAGGGCTATGCCGCCAGTGTGGAGGCTGCCAACTCCGACCTGGAAGGCACCGCCGCCCTGTGCGAGCAGTACGGCGTTGTGGCCAAGGCTGCACTGGCCCAGAAGGCCCTGCCGCAGTGTAACATTGTCTTTGAGACCGGCGACGAGATGAAGGCAGATCTGGAAACCTATTTCAATGTCCTGTACGCCGCTGACCCCACCAGTGTGGGCGGCACCCTGCCTGCGGACGACTTCTACTATGCAGGCTAAAATGCCGGCTCCGCTGTGGCAGAGAGCTGCAGCGCTGGCCGCGTGGCTTGTGGTCTGGCAGCTGGCGGCTATGGGGCTGGGGCACGGCGGCCTGTTTCTGGCCACGCCCCTGCAGACGCTGGGGGCGCTGGCACAGCTGGTACCCACAGCAGCGTTCTGGCAGCGCATTGTGTTCAGCGCACTGCGCATATTGGCGGGCTTCCTGCTGGCGATAGCAGGGGGCCTGCTGCTGGGTGCAGCGGGGGCGCGCTGGCGCTGGGTGCGGATTTTTATTGACCCGGTTATGCAGCTCGTCCGCGCCATGCCTGTGGCGAGCTTTGTCATTCTGGCGCTGCTCTGGGTGCGCAGTGCAAACCTGTCGGTTGTTGTCAGCTTTACCCATGTGCTGCCGGTTGTCTATGCGGGGGTGCTGGGCGGCATTGCCGACACAGACCCCAAACTGCTGGAAATGGCGCGTGTCTACCGCCTGCCGCTGACTGCGCGGCTGCGCTATATCTGGCTGCCGGGCGTGTTTCCGTCCTTCTGTGAAAGCTGCATTGCCGCAATGGGTATGTGCTGGAAAAGCGGCGTTTCGGCGGAGGTCATCGGTCTGCCGGACCACTCGGTGGGGGATGCGCTCTACCGCGCCAAAATCACGCTGTCCACGCCGGACGTCTTTGCATGGACGCTGGTGATTGTGCTGCTGTCGGCGGCGCTGTCCGCCCTGGCAGCCCGGCTGCTGCGCGCCGCCAAGGCACGCCTTTGCGGGGAGGTGCAGGCATGAGCATAGTGATACAGGATGTCTGCAAGAGCTTTGGCAATACGCCGGTGCTGCAGCATTTTAGCTGGACTGTGGACGGCCCGGCGGTGCTGATGGGGCGCTCTGGTTGCGGAAAAACAACTCTGCTGCGTATCTTGCTGGGGCTGGAAGCGGCGGACTCCGGCGCGGTTTCCGGCGTGAAAACGCCTGCGGCTGTTTTTCAGGAGGATCGCCTGTGCCCCCAGCTGACGGCCACAGCCAATCTGGTGCTGACCGGCCACGGCCTGACCGTGGGGGAGGCGGCGCATGAGCTGCGCGCCCTTGGCTTTACCGATGCAGAGCTGGCACTGCCCGCCGCACGGCTTTCCGGCGGGCAGAAGCGCCGCGCCGCACTGCTGCGCGCGCTGCTCTGCCGTGACGCCAGAACGCTGCTGCTGGACGAGCCCTTCACCGGCATGGATGCCGAGCTTGTGGAGGACGCCGTCAAAGCAACAAAACGCCTGACCGGTACCCGCCCGACGATATTGGTCACCCATGACCGCGCCGCCGCCGACCTTCTCGGCTGGCCGGTGAGGGAAATTTAAGACGCGGTTGCCTGCAAAGTGACCATAAACGTTGTACTGTATATAGCCAAAAACGCACGCACCATCAAAAATGGTGCGTGCGTTTTTTTACAAAAGCTCTGTTAAAATTGCGTTCTGCACCACCATCCCAGCGGGGGTGAGCCGGAAGGTGTGCTCGTCAAATGTGGCGTAGCCGTGCTGCACGCACTGGCGCATAAAGGCCAGCTGTGCGGCCGTAAACTGCCCGCCGCGGCGGTTGTACTCGGCAAGGGAGAGCCCGCTGGTCAGCCGCAGCTGCATCAGGAGAAAATCCTCCGCCGTGCAGTCGCCCTCCGGCTGTTCGGCGGTGGAGCCCGCCGTGAAGCCCTGTACATCATCCGGCCAGAAGCGGCGCACACTACCCATACAGCTGTGGGCCGCAGGGCCGACGCCCCAATAATCGCGGCAGTTCCAATACAGCAGATTGTGCCGCCCCTCGTGGCCGGGCTTGGCAAAGTTGCTGATTTCATACTGGCGATAGCCCGCGGCCTCCAGCTGCTGCACGGCATACAGGTAAAAATCGGCGGCGGCATCGTTGTCCGGAAGACCGGCGGGCGGGTTGCGGTAAAACGCTGTACCCGGTTCTACTTTTAATAAGTAGGCTGAAATGTGCGTGCAGCCGCCCTCCTGCAGCAACGCCAGTGTGCGGTCAAATTCGGCGTTTGAATACTCCGGCAGCGCCAGCATAATGTCCCCGCAGATTTCCGGGAACCCAGCCTCCCGCGCCCAGCCCAGCGCCTGCGTGGCCCCGGCGGCGGTGTGGGTGCGGCCCAACCGCCGCAGCTGTGCATCGTCCGCGCTTTGCACGCCAAAGCTGATGCGCGTCACGCCTGCCGCCCGGAAGCCCTGCAGCGTCTCTGGCGTTACCACGTCAGGGTTTGCCTCCAGCGTGATTTCTGCGCCGGGCAGGGGATTGGCTTCCTTTATTAAAAGCGCGGCCTGCTCCGGCGTCATCAGTGCCGGTGTGCCGCCGCCGAAATACAGCGTGTCGGGGCGACGACTGTTTTTGGCAAGCTCCCGCAGCAGGGCGTCCACATAGGGCTGCGGCACGCCCTGCGCCCCGGGCGCAGAGTAAAAATCACAGTAGCGGCATTTGGATTTGCAATAGGGAATATGAATATAGATGCCGAAGAAGTCGTTTTTGCACATAATACACCTTTTGTCTTATGAATTTCACAATTCTGTGATGATTTCCTGTGAAAATACCTGTATAATACATCATAAAGAAAGGGGATTGCAACTATGAATCGCAATTATTCAAATATTTCCTACGCGGAAAGCCCATTTGGCACACTTTCTGAGTTTATGTCCAAGACCTTCGGCTGGATGTTTGCGGGCCTGCTGGTTACCTTTGCGGTCGGCATCGGCGCGGTGGCCTCGGGACTGATTTACCCGCTGATTAACTCCGGCCTGTTCATCCTGACCTCCATCGCGGAGTTGGTGCTGGTCTTTGTGCTTACCGCCCGGGTGCAGAGCCTGCAGCCCTCCACGGCCACCGGCATTTTCTTCGGCTATGCGGTGCTCAACGGCTTGAACCTCAGCTCTATCTTTCTGGTGTATGACTATCGCAGCTTGATTCTGGCGTTCCTTGTCGGCGCAGTCTACTTCGGCGTTATGGCAGTGTACGGCAATGTGACCAACCGCGACCTGACCGGCTGGGGCCCCAAGCTGATGGGCGGCCTTGTGGCCATCATCGTCTGTGCGCTGGTGGGCGGTCTGCTCAGTCTGTTTGGCCTGCACTTCGGTATTATGGACTTGCTGCTCTGCGCGGTGGGCCTGCTGATTTTTATGGGCCTGACCGCTTATGACACCCAGATGCTGAAATACCACTATGCCTACTTCGGCGGGGATGCGGCTATGCTGCACAAGGCGTCCATCATCGGAGCGCTGAACCTCTATCTGGACTTTATCAACATCTTCCTGTATATCCTGCGTATGCTGGGCCGCCGCAACAATGATTAAAAAAGCAAAAAAATCTGAAAATAATTTCAGGAAAACGCTTGACATTTGAAAATCATCTTGCTATAATAAATGGCGTCGTCAGGTGCGGTGCGCATCACGGCGACGCCAGCATGGGGGATTAGCTCAGCTGGGAGAGCGCTTGCATGGCATGCAAGAGGTCACCGGTTCGATCCCGGTATTCTCCACCACAAAGACCTGACAGAAATCTGTCAGGCCTTTTTTGTTGCTCTTGTCAAAAACTGTGCACTATACCAAAAATACGCTTGCAGCGAGAATTTTTCAAAAACCTCTTGCAATTTGCGTCAGGGTATGGTACTATACTAAAGCAATACACACGCATTGCGCTGTTTTTTTGTGCCTTTTTTGCGGCAACACGCACAAAAGGTTAGAAAACAGAAACCCCGCAGTGCGGAGGGTAAAAACTAAATTTTTTGGAGGAAACAAACAATGGCAGTCGTATCTATGAAGCAGCTTCTCGAGGCCGGTGTCCACTTCGGCCACCAGACCCGCCGCTGGAACCCCAAGATGGCTAAGTACATCTTCACCGAGCGCAACGGCATCTACATCATCGATCTGCAGAAGACCGTGAAGAAGCTGGATGAGGCTTACAATTTCGTGCGTGACACCGCTGCTCAGGGCGGCGAGATTCTCTTCGTCGGCACCAAGAAGCAGGCTCAGGAGTCCATCCGTGACGAGGCTACCCGCTGCGGTATGCACTATGTCAACGCTCGTTGGCTGGGCGGCATGATGACCAACTTCCGCACCATTCGCAAGCGCATCGACCGTATGGAGCAGCTCAAGACCATGCAGGAGGACGGCACGTTCGATCTGCTGCCCAAGAAGGAAGTTGTCAAGCTCGAGCTCGAGATGGCCAAGCTGGACAAGTACCTGGGCGGCGTCAAGAACATGAAGACCCTGCCGAAGGCTATGTTCATCGTCGATCCTCACAAGGAGCGCATCGCTGTTGCTGAGGCCCGCAAGCTGAACATCCCCATCGTGGCTATCGTTGATACCAACTGCAACCCCGACGAGATCGACTACGTCATCCCCGGCAACGACGACGCTATCCGCGCTGTCAAGCTGATCTCCGGTGCTATGGCCAGCGCTGTGCTGGAGGGCAAGCAGGGCGTTCAGGACGCTCCCGCCGCTGAGACCAAAGAGGATTGATTTTATCCCAATCATTCAGAAAGGACATTGAGAACTATGGCTATTTCTGCAAAAGACGTTATGGAGCTGCGCAAGCAGACTGACTGCGGTATGATGGAGTGCAAGAAGGCACTGACTCAGGCTGACGGCGACTTCGAGAAGGCTATCGAGATTCTGCGTGAGCAGGGTCTGGCTGCTGCCAACAAGAAGGCTGGCCGTATCGCCGCTGAGGGCATGGTTTACGCCGTTTCCTTCGACAACTGCGCTGTTGTCGTTGAGGTCAACGCCGAGACCGACTTCGTTGCCAAGAACGATAAGTTCGTTGAGTTCACCAAGAACCTGGCTCAGGTTGTTGCTGAGCAGAACCCCGCCGATGTTGAGGCTCTGATGGGCTGCAAGATGGGCGACGGCACTGTTGACGATGCCCTGAAGGCTCTGATTCTTGTCATCAAGGAGAACATCAAGGTTCGCCGCTTTGCCCGCTATGAGGGTCATTGCGCTGCCTATGTCCACGGCGGCGGCACCCACGGTGTCATCGTCAAGTTCGAGACCAGCGACGAGATTGCTGCAAAGCCCGAGTTTGCTGCTTTCGGCAAGGACATTGCTATGCAGGTTGCTGCTGCTAACCCCAGCTACCTGAACGAGTCCGATGTGCCCGAGGACGTTCTGGCCAAGGAGAAGGAGATCGTTCTGGCTCAGATGGCCAACGATCCCAAGACCGCCAACAAGCCTGACGCTATCAAAGAGAAGATGGCCATCGGCAAGCTGGGCAAGTTCTACAAGGAGAGCTGCCTGATTGATCAGGCCTTCATCAAGGACGGCGGCATGGACGTCAAGAAGTACGTTGCTGACACCGCCAAGGCTCTGGGCGGCGACATCAAGATCGCTTCCTTCACCCACTTCACCAAGGGTGAGGGCCTGGAGAAGCGCAACGAGGACTTCGCTGCTGAAGTCGCCGCTGCCATCAAGGGCTAATTTACCAGCATAAGCATTGAACGCCGCCTGCGGGAAACCGCAGGC
>OLJA01000720.1_pt1 | contig 20379 bp, 10 predicted proteins | sample 1601401 | NCBI WGS metagenome assembly OLJA01 (sample SAMN01915217, study PRJEB22387) | human gut metagenome | isolation source: stool | host: Homo sapiens | place: USA | reverse complement strand
CGTTGCGATTACCACTGACTATGTTGCGATTGAGGCTGCGATTGATGGGTTAAACGCAAGCCAAACCACAATTAAGAAAGCAAAAGAGGTTTATAAAAACATGGGAACTGACGGTATCTTTGGTCGTTCCGACATTTCCTCTATTACAGGAGATTCCGTTACCGCTGCCGGCAATCTTATCAGCAAACTGAAAGCCGCAAGCTTAATCGTACCAGTAAAAGGATATGGAAAAGGCAAATATCGTTTTATCGAACCGCATAAGTAAAGTTTATGCCCGTTATCAGCCACATAGCCGATAACGGGCATTCAATTAAGCATATACAAGTTCCGTCAAGATGATTTCCTCCGCACGGTTGCGGATACTATTCATACAGCGTATCCATTCCATTTGGTCAGCAGCTTTAAGTGCTTCGGTTACGCCATCTTGCTTTGCCATAGCAGAAACAAGGATTTCCATACGCTCGTTGCAGGCTTGATCGATTTCAGCCAAGTAAAAGATGCTTGTATCAATGGAGCTTCATCTTGATGCTTCGATTGATAAGCTTGATAATCTGGCTATGAATGTGCAACTTGATAAGGAAAAGCATATGGAGAATATGAAGAGTGAGGAGCGAAAAGCAACTGACAGGGTAGAGGCAGAGCCGGAGAGGGCAGAAGCTGAGCGAGTGGAAGCAGAGGTTGTATATGCACCAATGGTGGCTGAAGCACATGAATATCAGTATAATGCGGATGCATTTGAGGCTAGAGGTGTGGATGAGGTGAAGCAGGAAGCGGCACATAAGGAAGTATCGAAGGTAAGAGAAGATAAATCCAGATAGTTTTGAGGGCGTGGGAGAAATCCTGCGTCCTTTTTTAGTGTATGAAAAGGATGGAGAATATTAAGTTGATGAAATTGGAAAATGCAAATTGAAGGCAGTGGTTAGATTCAAAAGGTTCAAAAGGTTCAAAAAATTCACATTACGGTGGTTAGATGAAAATTATTTATGCATTAATCGGAAAAAACTTTGATAAATCGAAAATTGTATTTGAAAATATAAAAGCATTAGATTATAATGTAAATTAAGAATATTTATGAGGACTTTCGAGTCTTTCGACAAGATGGGTAATCCCCATAAGAGAGGAATTGTATGGCTGTATCTTATAACGGATTATGGAAATTATTAATCGACAAGAGTATGAAAAAGATGGATCTCGTTGAGAACGAAAACATTGGAATAAGTAGTAGCACACTAGCAAAAATGAGCAGGGGTGAGACTGTGTCCATGAGTGTCTTGGAGAAGATTTGCATGGAGTTGGATTGTGATTTTGGTGATTTGATTCATTTTGAAAAAGATGAAAGTCAGAAATGATACAGGAGAAGATACTTATGAAACAGGTCGAAGTGAAATATGCTCCAGGAATGAGAATCATTGTTCGTGGTGAAGAATGGTTAGTAAAAAAAGTTGAGACAAATAGTTTAGGAAATCAGACCTTACATGTAATAGGTCTTTCTCAGCTTGTAAAAGATTATGAATCAATGTTCCTTGTGGATATTGAAGATGATATAGAAATTGTTGATCCGGCTAAGGTAACTCTTGTGCCGGATAACTCTGCGTTCTTTAGAAAATCTAAAGTATATATAGAAAGCCAGTGGAGAGGAAAGATTCCAACTGACAATAAGATTCATATTGGTAATAAGGCTGCAATGGATTTGATGTCTTATCAGCTCGAACCAGCGCAGATGGCTTTAAATAAAACAAGACAGAGAATTCTTATCGCGGACACGGTAGGTCTTGGTAAGACACTTGAAGCAGGAATACTTATGTCCGAACTTATTGCACGCGGAAAGGGAAAGAGAATACTTGTTGTAACAGTAAAGAGTATGATGACACAGTTCCAAAAAGAAATGTGGAACCGTTTTACTATTCCGCTTGTGCGCTTAGATTCATCAAGAATTCAAAGTGTAAGAGCAAAACTTCCAACAAACTATAATCCGTTTTTCTACTATGACAAAACGATTATTTCTGTTGATACATTAAAAAATGATTTGGATTATCGTACTCATCTTGAAAATGCATGGTGGGATATTATCGTCATTGATGAAGCACATAATGTTGCAAAAAGAGGAGATAGAAGTTCTCAGAGAAGTAAGCTTGCTTCTCTACTTGCTAATCGTTCAGATACACTCATTATGCTTACTGCTACACCTCATGATGGAAAGGGGCAGTCAGTTGCTTCTCTTATGAATATGTTGGATCCGACTGCAATTGCTGATGAGGAAAACTATACAAAGGATGATATTGAAGGTCTTCTTATCAGACGTTTTAAGAAAGATATTCAGGATCAGGTATCAGGAGCATTTAAAGAACGTGTAATTACGATTGAAAGATGTGCGGCTTCTGCACGAGAAGAAGCAGCTTACGATATTTTTGCAGATATGAAATTACAGATGGACGAGTCAAGGACTAGAGGAAAAGGAATCTTGTTTAAGACTAGTCTTGAAAAGTCACTTTTCTCTTCGCCAGCTGCTTGTATCAAAAGTATTGATGCGAGAATTAGAAAACTTGAAAAAAAATATCCGGATGGTGATATGCCAGACATAGTAACACTGAAAGAATTAAAGGCGGCTCTTGAATTAATCAGCCCTGCGGATTTTTCGAGATATACTAAGTTATTAAAACTTTTGAATAGTACTGAATATGGATGGTCTCCATCGAAGAATAATGACCGTCTCGTAATCTTTACAGAGCGAATCGAAACCATGAGATATCTTGCTGAGAATCTTAAGAAAGATCTTGGGTTAAAGGATAATCAGCTTGAGGTTATGCATGGCGGAATGAGTGATAAGGAGCTTCAGAGAATAGTAGATGAATTCGGTAGAGCAGAATCACCAATTAGAGTTATTGTTGCCTCTGATGTTGCTTCTGAAGGTATCAATTTACATTATCTATCACATAGATTGATTCATTTTGATATTCCGTGGTCATTAATGGTATTCCAGCAGAGAAATGGTCGTGTTGATAGATATGGTCAGACTGAGCAACCAGATATCAGATATATGCTCATAGATAGTGATAATCCGAGAATTAAGGGTGATGCTCGAATCATGGAAATTCTTGTAAAGAAAGAGGAGCAGGCTCTTAAAAATATCGGAGATCCTGCTATGCTCTTTGGGAAGTTTAATCAGGAAGAAGAGGAAACTGCAAAAGTAATTGAAAGCGGAGCAGGAGCAGCGGCTTTCGAAAAGCTTTTGGATTCTGATGAAGAAGAGTTTGATCCATTGGAATTATTAATGGGTCTTGGTGATGAGAAAGAAGTTAAAGTTGAATATAGCGATGAAGAAACTCTCTTTTCAGATATTGACTATCTAAAGAATGCATTGGATATTTTTACTGATACAGAAGAAATAAAATATTCTGATTTATCGAGAACACAGGGGGTGGAAATTAAGCTTACAGACAATGTGAAAAAACGTATTAAAAAGCTTATTCCTCCGGAAGCAATGCCATCCGATGATTATTTGAGACTATCTCCGGATAGGGAGTATTGCTTAAATGATATGAAACGCTGCATGCAGAATGATTTGGCTGAAACTGCATGGCCAGCAACTCAATATCTGTGGAAACTACATCCTATCTTTAATTGGATAGAGGATAAAGCAGGAGTTTTTTACAAAAGAAGTGAAGTACCAGTCTTAGGTTTGACAAATAGTATAGGCGCAGAAGATATACTGTTTATTGTGGCTGGTCTTATACCAAACAGAAAGTCAACAACTGTTGTTGATGAATGGTTTGGTGTGCTTTATAAAAATGATCAGTTTGATAACATCCTTTCAATGAGTGAGGTATTGCAAAAAACACATTTGAATGTAAAGGTACCCAATACACAGAATGTTACTGAAGAACAAATAGAAAGAGGACAGAAACTTCTTGGAGATGTGGTTAATCGTGCTAAAAAGATAATGGCGGACAAATGTGCTGAATATAAAGAGAAGACAGATCCGTACATTTATGAAGAGATGGAAAGATTAGAGCAGTTAGAGCAAAGACATAAAGCTGCACAGCTTTCATTCTTTGATTTGGGAATTCCGGGAATGGAACGTAAAAAGTCAGAGAAAGAGCGCGAAATAGAAGCGATATTTACGAACTTTATGGATTGGGAAAAGGATACTCTGGAAATTGAAGAAAACCCATACATTAGAATTATCGCAGTTGTAACAGGAGTGAGATAACATGGAAATGATTCTAACAGGAATTGAAAATAAAAATGAATATTATACAAACCATTACTTCACTTCTATTTTTCAGGATAATGCTGAAGACACTATAAAGAAGTGGAAGCAAAAAGAGAAGCAAGAAGAAATCCAGTTACCATGGAAAAAGCTTCGCGATGTAAGAACACAGTACTATAACATTCGTGACAGATATCTACGTTCTAAAAATGAAGAAGCGAGCAAACCGATGATTCAGGAGCTAGCGACTCTGTATTTAAAGGCACTGGGATATGAATCTATAAATAGTGTTTCAGAAGAAGTTGCGGATGGATTAAATGTTCCTATCTTTCATGAAGTAACGAAAGCAAATGGAGCACCTTTATTGTGGGCTTTTTTATCTGTTGCAGCAGAACGTGATGACGATATTCTTCAGGGGTATATTTTTGAAAAGAGTGATGATGAGGATGAAAATGGTGCATCTGTTGATATTGTGAATGATGAGATTCTTGCAAAGCTATTTTTCGCGGGCGAGGAGGCTCCTAGATTCATCTTGTTATTTGGAATCAATCAGATTGCGTTAATCGATAGAAACAAATGGAATGAAAAGAGATATCTCCAGTTCATGATGGAAGATATTTATAGCAGACATGAGGAGTCAACATTTATGGCAATGACTGTTCTGCTTCATAAGGAGAGCCTGTGTCCGGCAGATGGTGCAATCGTATTAGATAGTTTGGATGAAAACTCACATAAACATAGTGCCGGTGTTTCTGATGCGCTTAAGTATGCTTTAAGAGAAAGCATAGAGATACTTGGCAATGAAGTTATTTATGATATGAAAACAAGACAGGAAATTAATCTGGAAGAAAATCCTGTAGATGCATCTGAACTTACTTTGGAATGTCTTAGATATATGTATCGTTTTCTCTTTATGCTTTTTATCGAGGCAAGACCAGAACTTGGTTATGCACCTATGAAGTCTCAGACATATGTGCAGGGATATTCTCTTGAAGGTTTACGTGATGTGTGTGATCAAGTAAAGGAAGACAGCGAAGTATTATCGGAGGGATATTACATTGATGATACTCTAAAAAAGCTTTTCCATATGACTTATTATGGTTATCCGGAAAACTTGGAAGAATACAAGAAGGCAATAGAGCAACCATCAATGTATGATGCATTTACTATTGAAGCTTTAAAAGCGCATATCTTCGATCCAAAATATACAAAGCTTATTACGAAGGCAAGACTTAGAAACTGCGCAATGCTTCAGATTGTTGACTTGATGAGTATCTCAAGACCAAGCAGTGCGAAAGAGAGAAGAGGAAGAATATCTTATTCGGATCTTGGTATTAACCAGATGGGCGCTGTTTATGAGGCTCTTCTTAGCTATAGAGGCTTTATTGCAGAGGAAGATCTTTATGAAGTAAAGAGAGCTGGAGATAAATTTAATGAACTAGATGTTGGATATTTTGTAAAAGAGAATGAATTAGTTAATTATGATGAAAAGACCGAACGTGTTCGTTATGAGTCGGGAGAGAAAAAAGGGCAGCTTCGAATGTATGAGAAGGGAACCTTTATTTATCGACTCGCTGGAAGAGAACGTGAGAAGTCGGCATCATACTATACTCCTGAGGTACTTACTAAGTGCCTTGTTAAGTATGCTCTTAAAGAGCTTTTGAAAGATAAGACTGCGGATGAAATTCTACATTTAACAGTTTGTGAGCCTGCGATGGGAAGTGCGGCATTCTTGAATGAAGCAATTAACCAACTTGCAGAAGCATACCTTACAAAGAAACAGGAAGAACTTGGGGAGACCATAAGTTACGATAAACGTTTTGAAGAACTGCAGAAAGTAAAAATGTTTATTGCTGACAGAAATGTATATGGTTGTGATTTGAATCCGGTAGCTGTTGAGTTAGCGGAAGTTTCGTTATGGCTAAATACCATTTATAAGGGCGCCTATGTGCCGTGGTTTGGGACACAGCTTGTAAATGGAAATTCACTTATTGGAGCAAGAAGGCAGGTATATTCCCAGGCTGCATTAGAGTCTGGTAAATGGTATGAGAAGGCTCCTAGAAGAATTATGCCGAATGAGGCACGAACAAGAGACAGACAGCAGAAAAGAACAAAAGAAGTCTACCATTTTCTTTTAGGTGATCCAGGGATGGCTAATTATTCAGATAAGGTAATAAAAAGTCTTGAACCCGATAAGATTAAATACATAAAAGAATGGAATAAAAAGTTTACTTCAAAATTTGATGAAGATGATATAGAAACCGTACTTAGATTATCAGATATTATTGATGATCTTTGGAAACGTACGGTTGAATTAAGAAAAAAAGTTGAGGAAGCCACCTCTGAGTCGCTTAGTATATATGGATATGAGGATAATAATTCTCAAAATCACACAACAATTCGTGAAAAAGATGCTATTTATAAAGAGTTGTTTAAATCAGAACATATGAATAATGCAGGTCCGTATGCAAGATTAAAGGCAGCTATGGACTATTGGTGTGCTTTATGGTTTTGGCCAATTGAAAAAGCGGAATTACTACCTGATAGACAAACGTTTTTCTTTGAAATGTCATTATTGTTAGAAGGAACTATTAGTCCTGTTTCAACTAATGCATCGGGGCAGTTGAGTTTTGTTGATAGTCATGGACATACCTCATATGATGACAATGGAAATGTTAATTTGATGACTGAAGGCACCCAAATTGCATTAGAGTTTCAAGCACAATATGCAACTTTCGGCAGAGTTAATTTGGATGAATTGAGAAAGAATCATGAACATCTAGATATCGCAAATAAGATTGCTATTGAGCAAAAGTTTAATCATTGGGAGCTTGAATTTGCTGACGTGTTTGAAGAAAATGGTGGCTTTGATTTAGTGGTAGGTAATCCGCCGTGGATAAGAAATGAGTGGAAAATCTCTGATGTAGTATCTGAATATGATCCACTTGTTGATATTAGAAAAGGATATAAATATGATCTTGAAGATTTGTTAATCAAAAATTCGGGAATGAAAAATGCGTTATTTAGTCATTATGAGCAGGTTGCTGCAGTACAGAATTATAATGCAGCACCAATGAACTATGACCTGTTGGATAAGCAGCCAGGTAATTTATATAAGCTATTTGCGGTGTCTGCCTGGTGGTTAATGAAGAAGGACGGGTATGTGGGACTGATTCATCCAGAAGGGTTATATGATAATCCATATGGTGAGAGATTAAGGAAAGTTTTATATCCGAAATTGAGATATCATTTCGAATTTATAAATGAGAAGTATTTATTTAAAGATGTAGCACATACAAAGAGGTTTAGTATAAATATAGCGTCAAATATTGATACACCAAGCTTCATAACAATTACTAATCTTTTTGATCCTAAAACTATTGAAGAATGTTTTGAAGAAGATTCGGAAAACGAAGTTATGGGAATAAAAGATGATAAAAATGAATGGAATATTTATGGACATCCTGATAGAAAAATTGTGGTAACTGATGATGTCTTGAAGATAGTGGGAGCAGTATTTGATGGAAAGGCTTCAAATGGAGCGAGAATGCCTGAATTGCATGCAAATAGCTATTTGCATGTATATGAAAAAATCACAGAGCAAAAGAAGTATTTGAAGGATGTACAAGGCTTTTGGTGTAACCAGTTCTATAATGAGACATCGGCGAAAAATGAAGGATTAATTATAGAAAAAGAAGGTAATCCGGATGATGCATCTCAGTTGGTATTCTTGGGACCAAATATTTGGATTGGAAATCCATATAATAAAACAGCGAGATTTCCTTGCGTTGAAAAAAGTGATTATGACAATGTTGATCTTTATGAATTAGATGATAAAACGGGATATCTACCTAGAACTAAGTACTTTTCTACTGATGGGCTTAGAGCCTGTGCACCTTCTTTTGAAAATGGGGAAAAGTATACAAATTCATATAAGATTTTAGCAAGAAGACGTTTGAATCTTTCAATGGAACGAAGTTTGATTTCAGCGATTGTTCCACAAAAATCATTACATGTTCATTCTGTTTTAGGAATTCATGCTGATAAAAAAGAGCAATTGTTAACAATTGCAGCTTGTCTGAATAGCGTTGTATTTGATTTCTATATAAAGACATTTGGTAAAGAAGACTTATATGAAAATACGCTGGGCAACCTGCCATTGTTTGATGGTAAGTTAATAAAATATCTATGGTCAAGAGTGCTCTTACTAAATGCGATTGGTAATGAATATGATGAGTTGGTTGAATATATTCTTCCGAACATTGATGTAAATGATAGCTGGGCAAGAAACAATGAACGATTACCAAAGATGAGTTTTTTCGAGATTCTTTCAGATAAGCATTTTGTAGCAAGTGATTATGCAAGAAGAGAATTATTGTTGGAGATTGATGTACTGGTGTCAATTATGCTAGGCATTAGTATTGCTGATTTGCAAAATATTTATAGATTGCAGTTCCCTGTAATGAAGCAGTATGAAGAAGACACTTGGTATGACATTGACGGAAAAATAGTGTACACTTGCAATAAAAATATTCCTTCTTTATCTAGAAAAGAATGGGAGGATAAAATGGAGCAATCTCAGATAATCACCATAATTGAATGTAATAGTGAGAATGGAATTAAAGAAAAGGAAATTATGTTTAAGGCTCCGTTTATCTGTGCAAATAGACTGAGTGATTATGAAGAAGCATGGGAGAATTTTACGAGGCTTTAATAACTTTTTAGGAGGAAAGCAGGATGTTACCATCAATTCTTGCAAGACAATATCAGGAAGGCCTGATTGATTATATTGATACATCATTTCCGATAACAAACTCGATATTTAAAGGGTCTATTAGAAATATGTTAAATGCGAAAGATGCAGTGTTTCATGAACCATATGTAGCAGTGCGTCTGCCTTTCCGTATTTACGAAGGTGATAAAAACTTATTTGAGGCGATTCATCAGCCATTTAGTCCGTATGTTCATCAGCAAAGAGCCTTTGAACGTCTTACAGGTGAAGATGGTAGATCTACATTAATAGCTACAGGAACAGGTTCAGGTAAAACGGAGTGTTTTCTTTATCCTATTCTTGAGTATTGCTATAAGCATCGTGGTGAAAATGGAATCAAAGCTTTGATCATTTACCCAATGAACGCTTTAGCTTCAGATCAGGCTAAGCGTATTGCGGAGTTAGTTGATGGTAGTGAAGAACTCAAATCTGCTGGGATTCGTGTTGGAATGTATGTTGGAGGTCAGGAGCATTCATCTGTAAAGATGATGCTTCCGGACAAAGTAATTACAGATCATGAGACACTTCTTGCTGCACCACCAGATATTCTTATGACTAACTATAAGATGTTGGATTATCTTTTGGTTAGACCTAAAGATGCAGAGTTGTGGAAGAATAATCTTCCGGACACATTGAAATATATTGCTGTTGATGAACTTCATACTTTTGATGGAGCGCAGGGAACAGATTTGGCGTGTCTTCTTAGAAGACTAAAAGCACGTCTCAATATATTGCCTGGACAGATTTGCTGTATCGGAACTTCTGCGACAATGGGCGCAAAAGATAGTGTAAAGAGTATCCGAGAATATGCTTCTGATGTATTTGGAGAAATGTTTGAGGATGATGCGGTTATTACCGAGGATCGCTTGTCCTCAGCTGAGTTTTTTGCAGGATACGACGTAACTGACTATAAGATACCATCAAGAGAGGAAGCTCTTCGAGTAAAGGAATTATCTTCTGGAGAAGATGAGAAAGAGTATCTTTATGCTGCGGTAGAGTGCTGGCTAGAAGATGGTATTGCAATCGCTAATATCATGAGTGATGATGCAAGGGTTGAACTTGGAAAAAAGCTTATGCATCACAACTTTACGCAGAGTATTATTGCGGAAGCTAAGGGCTCATATATGCAGAATTCTTTTGCATATGAAAACCTAATAAAGAGATTTCCGCTACTGGGGGAGCTGGGAGAAGATCTTGCTTGCATTGTTATTGATGCTTTATATGCTTTGATTTCTCATGCCAGAACGAAAACATCATCGGGCAAACTTCGTCCATTTTTAAATGTCCAGGTTCAGGTATGGATGCGAGAGTTAAGAAGACTTGTTGGTGAAGTGGCACAGAAGGATATTAAATATGCGCTTTCAACAGATCTTAATGAACATCAGGCGAAACATTATTTGCCAGTAATCAATTGCCGTGAGTGTGGACAGACCGGTTGGGCATCTGTAGAAGATAATGGCAGTGTAGAAATAAGAGATATTAGGGCATTTTACAATGCATTCTTCTCTGGTGATTCCAAGGTGAGAATAATGTTCCCACATAAGGAAGGTGAAGAGGCGTTTAATCTTAATAATCGCATGAGGTTATGCCCAGAATGTATGGAGATTATGTTTGATGAGCCAAACACGACCCTTTGTTCAAATGGACATAAAACAATTCCTATTTGGGTACCAGATTTAAAGACGGAAGGTAGAAATAATTCTAAGGCTTATAAATGTCCGTTCTGTAATGGTAAAGGAACAACGTCCCTTATAGGTTTAAGAAGTGCAACTGCCATAAGTGCAGGCATATCGGAGCTGTATGCGTCAAAGTTCAATGATGATAAGAAACTTTTAGCATTTACTGACAATGTTCAAGATGCTGCTCATCATGCAGGATTCTATAATTCAAGGACCTGGAAGTTTGGACTTAGAACTGCAATAACTCAGTTTATTAACATTGATTCTGAAGAGTATTCTTTTGATGAGTTTATTCAGAGGGTTGTTTCTTACTGGAAGAATTATCTGGGTGACGATTACTTTGTTGCTTATTTTATACCTGCAAATCTTACATGGATGCGTGCATACGAGAGAATGTGCAATGAAGGCACACTTCGTAAAGATGAAGATGCAGCTACACTGTTAAGTTTTGTAGAGCAGAGATTTAAATACGAAATCCTTATGGAGTACGGAATCCTTTCAAGAATCGGAAGAACTCTTGAAAAGGCGGGCTGTTCGGTACTCTCTTTCGAGTACGAAAAAGCAATTCCAGGAATAATGGAAAGGGTTGCTAACGAAGTAGGTAGATTACAGAGTGCAGATGTAGAAACATTTACAAGAATGGTACTAGGTGTTTTATATCAGATGAAAACAAATGGTGCCTTTACTTACTATGCTTTTGAGCAATTCATTAATAATGGAGCTAACTATTATCATCTTTCTAATGAACGTAAAAAGTGGCTTCCTGGTGTAAACAGAGGCCTTAATGTTCCTAAGTTCGTTGCCATCAATCGTGGATCTAAGAAAATGAAGGGATTTGATGGTATAAATGGTAAGTCATGGTATTCAAAGTGGATTAATAAGTATCTTCCAATGTTTTCATTGGATTCGGATGCCACTGATATCATGAAGATTATTCTTGAGGAACTTACTAAAGTAGGAGTTTTGGATAAGGTAGAAACATCGGATAAAGTTGCTGTTTGGTCAATTAAACCTGAAAAATGTAAGGTGACTAGCAAAGTGAAACAGCTTATATGTGATGAGTGTGGTACACAAATTTCTATGTCAGAATCAGACGCAGAGCTGTTTGATGGTGCTTGTTGTACAAGAAATGATTGCAATGGACACATGCATATCGCAGAAGATAAAGGGTTGGATTTTTACGGCAAATTATATAGTCAGGGTGAGCTTGTTCGTATTGTGGCAAAGGAGCATACAGGTTTGCTTGAACGAGATGATCGTGAGAATTTAGAGCGAGAATTCAAAAAGTCCAAAGACAAACAAAAGCCATGGGATCCCAATCTTCTGTCTTGTACGCCTACTCTTGAAATGGGTATTGATATTGGAGACTTGTCTACGGTTATCCTTAGTTCTATACCACCAGCACAGGCAAATTATGCTCAAAGAGCAGGACGTGGTGGACGTAAAGATGGTAATGCATTAACAGTTGCAATAGCTAATGCTAGACCTCATGATCTTTACTTCTATCAGGATCCGATGGAAATGATAGCTGGAGTTGTTGAGCCTCCAAAGGTGTTCCTTAAGGCATCCGCAGTACTTGCAAGACAGTTTACTGCTTATTGTATGGACTGCTGGGTTAAATCCGGAACTGCGGTGGTTCCGGACAAAGTAAGTCAATGTTTAGCTAAATTGGATGAGACTTCAAAAGATCGATTTCCAAATAACTTCCTTTACTATGTTCAGAACAACATGGCAAAGCTTGTAAGAATGTTTATCCAGACATTTTCCGTAAATCCTGGAAATGGGGATGGTCTTGATGAAAATTCAATCAAAGATATTAAGGCATTTGCTATGGGCGAAGGTACAACTAATAGCCCTATGCATATAAAGATTTACAATGAATTTTATGATTTGAAGAAGCAACGAGATGGTATCCAGAGCAGTATAAAAGAACTTAACAAGATGATTAAAACTCTTGAAGACAAGCCACAGGATTCATCTTATGATGAACAGATTAAAGAATTGAAAGCAGAACGTGCTGCTTGGACAAGCGTTGTTGCAAAGATTAATGAGAAGAATGTTTTCAACTTCCTTTCTGATGCGGGATTATTGCCAAACTATGCATTCCCAGAAGCCGGAATAGTATTAAAGGCAGTTCTTACCAGGGTTGAAAAAGACGAGAACGATAGAGAGAAGAATAAATATGAGAGTACGACCTATGAATACAATAGGTCTGCTTCGTCTGCAATCAGCGAGTTTGCGCCTTTAAATAGTTTTTACGCAGGCGGACATAAGCTTACGATTGATCAGGTGGATATTAATACTGCTAAAGTTGAACCATGGAGATTATGCCCAAACTGCTCTCATGCTTCAATTGAGGACTCTAGTACTCCTGCGCATGTATGCCCTAAATGTGGAAATCCGGGGTGGGCAGATGCAGGGCAGGTTCGCTCAATGTTTAAGGTGCAGATGGTGTATTCCAATATGAAGGAGGAAGAAAGCCAAATCGGTGATGACAGCGAAGATCGTGCATCTATGTTCTATGATAAGGAACTTCTGGTAGATGTAGATGAAGATAAGGATGTTATTCAGGCTTTTGAAATGGATAACAAAGAGTTTAAGTGGGGCTATGAGTTTCTTCAAAAGGCAATGATGCGTGAGATTAATTTCGGTGAACAATCAATTACTGGAGACAAATTACTTGTTGCTGGACATGAAGGTGTTAGAAAAGGGTTCACTATCTGTAAGTATTGTGGAAAGATTCAGGTGCAGGGGGAAAAACCTAAGCACTCCCGTTTTTGTAAGATGGTAAAAGATAATACTATTGTTACAGATCCATTTGAAGAGTGCCTTTTCTTGTATAGAGAGTTTGAGACGGAGGCATTACGTCTCTTAATTCCTGCTACAACAATGGATGCTACAAATGTGAGAGTAGAATCGTTTGTTGCCGCATTTATGCTTGGAATGAAGAAGAAATTTGGCAATGTTGATCACTTAAGAGCAACTATAAGTGAAGTTCCAGTTTCTGAGGCTGATTATAGGAAGCAGTACCTAGTAATATATGATTCTGTACCTGGTGGAACAGGCTATCTGAAGCAACTTATGAATGAGGAGAATGGCATTATAGATGTTTTTGAAGGGGCATTGGAGACGATGGAGCATTGTAGCTGTAATGACGACCCGCAGAAAGATGGATGCTATAAGTGTTTATATGCCTATAGACAGAGTCAGCATATTGGTGAAATCTCAAGAAATTCGGCAATAACACTTTTGAAGACAATTTTAAGTGGAAAAGAGAATAGAACTGAGATTAAAAAACTTGCACAAGTAGATACAAACCATTTGTTTGATAGCGAACTAGAAAGAGAATTTGTTGGTGCTTTTGAAAAGCTGAGTACCGCAGAAAGACCAATTAGAATTCATAAAACATTGGTTAATGAGAAAGAAGGGTATTCTCTTCAAGTTGGTGAAAGCTTATGGACAATCGAACCACAGGTTGACTTCGATGCATCTATGGGTATTTCGGTAAAGTCTCGACCTGACTTTGTAATCAGACCAAAGAGAACGACGGGCAATCAGAAACCTATAGCCGTATTCACAGATGGATATTACTACCACAAGGATAGCGTAGAGGATGACACCTTGAAGCGTATGGCTATTATGCTTTCTGGAAAGTATAGAGTTTGGTCGCTTACATATAAGGATGTGCATAATGTATTCAAAAGTCAAGGAGACTATCGAACAGAGACTTTGAATTCTGTGAAAATGCCATCTGGAAAAGTATATAAGCCGGCAGTAAAGAGTGCAAATGCTGAATCGATTAATCCTGAAAAGGAAAATGGATTTGAATTATTAATTGATTATTTATCTATCGCGAATGCAGAAGATTTATTTGCGACACATGCAAGATCATTTGCGATGTCAATAGTTGATGCAACTCAGATGACAAATCAAGTTTTATACAGTGAATGGAGTGGTAAATGGAAATCAGTGCTTAATGCTATTGGTTCTTTGGATGATGTGGATGATTTTGGTCAGGCTATTTTCGGAACTTGGCGTCCTCGTGAAGATATGGGAAATATAGATATTCTGGCAGAAGTTTCACTTGCTGAAATGACTGGTATGAGAATGGGAGCACCATTGAAAATAGTTGCAATCATTGATGATGTTCCTGATTCAAGAACGGATAAATATGAATCGGATTGGAATGGGTTCTGGCATTTTGTAAATGTGATGCAGTTTAATAGTACTGCAATCTTCTTGTCCAAGCTCGGAATGAGCAAGGCTATATACAGTAACCTTGGAACAATTATTACTGAGGATGATACACTTGAAGCAACGACAAGTACAAATATTGTGGTTGATGAGAAGTGGAATGATATCATGGATGAGTTCATTGATGATATTGCTATAACATGTGCTACAGAGATGCATCATAATGGAATCCCGGCTCCAAGTGTTGTAGGTTTTGAGTTATCAGATGAATCTTCAGGAGCTACTATAGCTGAAGCTGAAATGGCTTGGGAAGATAATAAAATCGCTTGGCTTTTACCTGAGCAAGAAGAGTACATGGATATATTTAAGGGTAAAGGCTGGACAGTACTGCTAAGTAGTGAAGAAATTAACATCAATGTATTTGGAGGAACTGTAAATGAATAATAATCCAACTGTAGCTATTTCGACTGATTTTTTAACTGCATATGCAGCACTACCAAGACAGAAGCAGGGAAAAGTAACTGAGTTTTTTAATAAATTTAGAAATGATCCTATGCATCCGGGAATTAACTTTGAAAAGATTAATGAAGGGATTGACAAGAACATTTGCTCTGTGAGGATTGATGATACTTACAGGGGAATTGTTGTGCGTGAACCGGAAAGCAATGTTTATATTTTGCTTTGGGTGGATCATCATGATGAGGCATATGCTTGGGCGAAGAGAAAAAAATGCTCAATAAACAAGCTTACAGGTAGTGTACAGATTTTTGATGTGCAGGAAGCTATTGAGGAACAAAAGGCAATTGATGAGCCGGCATTATTTGCAAATATCTCAGATGAAGTGTTTGAAAAAATAGGTCTTCCGGAAGAACAACTTCCTATGATTAAAGCAATCAAGACATTAGAAGGTCTTCATTCACTGAAAGCTGCGATTCCGGAAGAAGCTTTTGAAGGGCTTGAATGGCTTGGAAACGGATTTTCGGTTGAAGAAGTATTGGACACACTATATCCAGAGACAGAGAAAGTTGAAGTCCAAGAAAACGATTTTGCAGCAGCTCTTCAAACTGATACAAGTAGGAAAAGCTTTGTTATTGTCGAGGGAGAGGAAGAACTTCAGGCAATTATGCAAGAGCCACTTGAAAAATGGAGAATCTTTCTCCATCCAACACAGCGTAAGGTTGTGGAAAAAAACTTTAATGGACCTGCGAGAGTATTAGGCGGAGCTGGTACTGGTAAAACTGTTGTTGCGATGCATAGAGCAAAAATGCTTGCATCCAATTTAGAATCGAATGAAAAGATTCTATTTACAACTTACACCAAGAATTTGGCGGAAGATATAAAAGATAACCTTAGAAAAATATGCACTGCTGAGGAAATGAAGAGAATAGATATTATTAATCTTGATGCGTGGGTTTCTAATTTTTTGCGTAGACAAGGATATGAGTATCAGATTGTTTATGACGAAGAAGTGGACAAGGCATGGAGAGATGCTATTGCTATAGCAGGTGGCGACTTAAACTTTGTAGAAAACTTCTATAAGGATGAGTGGGTTAAGGTTGTCCAGGCACAGGAAGTATATGACAAAGTATCTTACTGCAAAGCTTCAAGAATTGGTAGAGGAGTACGCCTTGATAGAAAAGTTCGTATGCAAATATGGGATGTGTTTGATGAATATCAAAATATAATGAACGAAAAACTACAGCGAGATGTTGAGACAGCTATGTATGAATGCCGTAAGATCCTTGAAAATAAGAAGCTTATAGGTCAGTACACATCAATTATCGTTGATGAAGGTCAGGATCTAAGCCCAAGTGCATATAGGTTACTTAGATCACTTGCAGGTGATGAGCACCGGAATGATATTTTTATTGTGGGTGATTCACATCAGAGAATATATAGAAATAAGGCAGTACTTTCAAAATGCGGAATTAATGTCCGCGGAAGAAGCAGCTACTTGAGAATCAATTACAGAACAACTGAGGAAATCCGCAAGTTTGCATTTGGATTGCTTAATGGAGTATCTTTTGATGATTTAGATGATGATTATGACAATGGTAAAGGATGTCAGTCACTTACTCATGGGGATAAGCCTGAAATTAAGGAATTTGCTACTCCGGAGGAAGAACTTGATTATTTGGTTAGTAAAATTCATGAACTGGAAACAGCAGGCGTAGAGCAGAAAAATATCTGTATTGTAGCAAGAACACATAAGCTGCTAGATAGCTATATTGCTGGATTACAGAGGGCAGGGATTAAGTCCTTTGAAATCAAAGCAAACAAGACGGATGACCGAACTTTTGAAGGTGTAAGAATAGCGACCATGCATAGAGTAAAAGGTCTTGAGTTTGATTATGTATTTGCAGTAGCAGTAAATAAAAAGGTTCTCCCTTTTGGAACAAGGGCTGATTTTGAGGATGATATTTCTCTGGAAGAATTTAGAACAGGTGAGAAATGCTTGCTTTATGTTGCACTTACGAGAGCAAGAAAGAGCGCCTGTGTGACTTGTTATGGCGGATTGAGTGAATTGATTGTGTAGGATTATCTTTTTATAACATTTAAGATTGGAGACTGGAAATGGGATATGTGAAGACATTGTATATTGATGGGTTAAAGCGTTTTGAACACTTTAAGATAGAGTTTAATGAGCACTTGAGTATTTTGGTGGGCGAAAATGAAGCAGGAAAAAGTACAATATTAGAGGCTATTAGAATAGTACTAAATCAACTGTACTGGAATGCAGACAAGTCTGTTTTGCAAGATTTGTTTAATTTGGAAAACGTTAGAGCTTTTCAAAATAATCCTAACGTAGCTACATTACCGAGGATAATTATCGAAGTTGATTTGGAACTTGATAATACACCGCAATTTATTGATTTTTATGGAGAAAATTACGTAAATGGTAATCGTAGTGAAGAGAAGTATGGATTAAGATTTGAATGTAAATTTGATGAAGATTTTTCTGAGGAATTAGCAGATTCTATTAACGATGGGAAAATACCATATGAGTATTATTCTTTGACATGGCAAACGTATGCCAATTTACCATATAAGGTAGCTAAGAGACCAATAAAGAATTTGTTTATTGATACGTCAGAAACATCAAAGTCGTCTGCATTTAATTATTTTAATAGAACACTATTTTCAAATCTTTACAGTAATGATACTAAATTAAAAGCTAAGAATGCATTTAGAGAAAAACTGAGTACATCTTTCGAAGACGTAAATCTTCCTGATATAGATGATAGGAGACGATTTGGAATAGATAATAAGAAAGTGGTATTAGAAAGTGTCGTGTCTGTGTATGAGGATTCTATTCCGTTGGAAAACAAGGGAAGTGGAATGGAAAGTTTAGTGAAAACGCAAATAGCGCTTAATCGTGAGGATAATCTCGATACGATTTTGATTGAAGAGCCTGAAAATCATTTATGTTTTACGAATTTAAAGCAGATGCTTCAGCAAATAATGGACCATGAAGAAGATTCCCAGATTATTCTAACCACGCATAGTAATATGATTGCTAGTAGGCTTAACCTTCGAAATGTAATTTGGATTGCAGAAAATCACTATTTATCGTTAAAAAACGTTGAACCACAAACCTCTATATTTTTTGAAAAAGCAGATGATAATGAATTTTTGCAACTGTTATTATCAAAAAAGGTAATACTTGTAGAAGGAGCTACAGAATATTTGCTGTTACCTAAGTTCTATGAAAAGAAAACTGGTAGGACTGTTGAAAATGACGGAATTTCGATAATTTCGTGCAATGGTATTTCTTATAAGAGATATTTAGAGATAGCAGAAGAAACTGGTAAAAGAATAGCTGTAATAACAGACAATGATCATGAGCAGACTAAAATTGATGATGCAAATGAGTTTAATCAGCATAATGAAAAACAACATGTTTTTATGGGAGCAACAATGGAAGATTGGACCTGGGAAGCATGTGTTTATAACTGTAATAAGGAAAAATTGATACTATGATTCAGGTTCAAGATGGGGCAGAATACCTTTTCCACAGAACCAATTATGGACAAGTATTGGGCAAGATGCTTAATAATAAAGTGGATACCGCGTATCAGATGCTTATTTCTGAAGAAGATTTCGTTATTCCTGGATATGTTGAGGAGGCAATCGAATGGCTAAACGAGTGATACTTGCGGTTGCAGGTGCGGGTAAGACGTATCGCATTTGCCATGAGATGCAGCCTGAACAAAAAAACTTAATAGTTGCATTTACCCATGCAAATATTAAAAATATTCAAAATGAACTATTGAAGGAACATGGCAAAATTCCTGATGCAACTAGAATAATGACGTTTGATGCATTTGTTTATCATATGATTATTAGACCATATGAAAAAACCATTTATAATTTTTTTGGTCAAAATTATAAATTTGAAAAAACGAGTATAACTCTAAAAAAACCGCCTCAACAGCGAATAAAGATTAATGGTAGATATGTGCCTAATAAAAGTTATAAAAAGAAAGACTGTCTTCAGCACTACATGGATGAAAGAGGACGGTATTATTGTGATACTTTATCTGAATTAGCAATGTATGTTAAACAGGGGAGAAAATCCATTGTTTTGACAGCAGCAGAGAGACTTAATTTATTCTTTGATAATATATTGATAGATGAGTTTCAGGACTTTAGAGAACATGATTACGAATTGATAGTAAAATTATCAAAATGTCTAAAAAATATTTTATTGGTAGGGGATTACTATCAGCATTCTGTCTCAGGTCAGAACAATTCTGGTAAACCATTTAAGAAGTCCAAAACAGAAATTGGTTATGAAGAGTTTATTGAGGAATTGCGTGGAGAGAGATTTGATGTAGATACTAAATCTTTGATTTATACAAGACGATGTTCTGAAGAAATATGTTCATTTATTAGGGATAAGCTTGGAATTCAGATTCAATCAGCGAAGATAAATGCAGGAACAGTGATAAGGCCTTCAAATATACAAGAGATACTAGATGATAAAAATATTGTAAAGCTTGTATATGATAATGCGTCTCATTATTCATTTAGGGCGGTAAACTGGTCATATTCAAAGGGTGATACATATGAGGCTGTATGCGTTATTCTAAACGATTCAACTGAAAAATTGGTTGAAGATAAATTTTCAGTTTCGACGTTAAAAACTGTCACTTTAAATAAATTGTATGTAGCCTTAACTCGTTCAAAAGGTGATTTATATATTGTGACGCAGGATGAATTTGAAACTGTAAAAGAAAAGTACTACAAGTAGAGTGTGAGAAAGATTTGAGAAGTACCACCTAAATTATTATTTATTTTCGGAAGGATATGTGTAATGCAAATTAAAGATATAGCATCCAAAATTATTGAAATGGAAAAAGTACCAACTTATTTTAATAATACGAAGACTTTTTTGTCCGTAACTTATTTAAAACAAAATACTGATAAACTGGTGCTAGAATATAACCATAGACACGAAATGTTGAATAAGCTATAATAAAAAAAAGGAGTTCAACATAATGGCTAAAAATCAAAAATCATAC
>OLJA01000712.1_pt1 | contig 20498 bp, 8 predicted proteins | sample 1601401 | NCBI WGS metagenome assembly OLJA01 (sample SAMN01915217, study PRJEB22387) | human gut metagenome | isolation source: stool | host: Homo sapiens | place: USA | reverse complement strand
CTGGCCTCGCCGCTGCGTACAGTGGCGAACGGCGGCTCGGCGGGCGGCCTATTGATGGGGGCGGTCGCCAATATGGCTCCGGAATGCTATGCGGGCGTGGAGGCGGATGTGCCGTTCGTGGACGCGCTGACCTCGATCCTTGATCCTTCGCTGCCGCTGACCGTCACCGAATGGGACGAGTGGGGCGATCCGCTGCACGACGCGGATGTGTACGCGTATATGAAGTCGTACACGCCATACGAGAATGCGCCAGATAGTGAAAATGACGAAAGAACTGCCGTTTTTCCGAAAATTTTCATTACCACATCCATGAACGACACCCGCGTGCTGTATGTGGAGCCGATGAAATGGCTGGCCCGGCTGCAGCATGCCGGTGTGGACGCCGTGGCGAAGATTGAGGTTGAGGCTGGTCATGGGGGTACGTCTGGAAGGTACAAGCAGTGGGAGGAGATCTCCTATGAGAATGCTTGGTGTCTTTCGATGATGGGTATCACGCATTGATCCGGTTTGTGGGACCTTTCATGTTCGGATGAGGTCGGTTTCGGAACGGTCTGTTGTTATGTGACGGGGTGCACCGTATGGCGCACCCCGTTTTGCAAACGCTTCCATTTGCAGTTTGTTTCATGAAACATTGAAACAGGTCGGGTGATTGTTTTCGGCGTTTCTTGCAGAATCCTCCGATTTAGGGGTGTTCCGTCAAACGTTTTTTTCAACTTTTGACGGCATGTTAAACCTTTTATAAGGTCATGCTTGCACCCGTTTTCAGAGTGTTTCATTGTCTGTGCGGGGTGGTCTCGTAAGGTCCAGAGAAATAGTAGGTTTACGGGTAAAACCGACTAGATTGCATTGCGACCAGGGGGAAGAATGGCAGGCATGCATAAAGCCGTAAGTGAGCGGCATGGAATGACAACGATTGCCGCGTTGGTGGCAATCGTTGCGATGATCTTCGCAAGTGTGATCGCAGCGCCGCAACGCGCGTATGCTGAGGAATACAATATCAGCGATCTCGGTTGGGTTGACAAGGACGACACCTCCTTCGAAATCAGTTCCGACGGAGGCAAGACGTGGAAGCCGTACATTTCCGGCATGCAAGTCAACTACGGTGATCAGATCCGCACCGAACTGCATTGGAAAGTGCCGAACGACGTCAAAATCAACGAGGGCGACACCTTCGTCTACGACCTTCCCGGCAATCTGGAATACAAATCGAACGAGAAATACCCGATCTACAACGGTGGCGACGTGGTCGGCTACTACACCATCGACGGCGACAAAATGGTGGCCACCTACACCCGCGGCGAATCGGCGGGGTCCAACATCGAAGCGTTCGTGACCACTGACGGAACCATCACCTCGAACAAAACCGGTGGTTCGGCTGGCGGCGATACCAGCTTTACCTTCCCCGGATATGGCACCATCACCGTGAACGTGGAGGGCAAACACAGCGTCAACGTGGTCAAACGCCCGGCAATCTCCACTTCCGACGCATCCACCTACGATTTCGTTTTGGAAGTGACCTCTACAGGCACGAACACCGGCGTGACCATAGACGACACCATGGGCGGCCTGCTGACTTTCGTGGACGGATCCGTGCACATCTACACCGACGCCGACTGCAAGAACGAATACACGGGCGCATGGCAATCCTCCAAAACCGACGACCATAATTTCAACGTCACCATCGGCTCCATGGGCGACGGTGAGAAACTATACGTGCGCTACTCGGTGAACGCCGACAAAGACAGCGTCATCAAGGCATGCCGCGAGGCCGGCAATTGCAGCAATGCCACCGAAAACAAAAACAAGGTGACCTATTCCAGCAACGAAGACGTCAACAAGAAGGAAACCAGCAACTCCATCTGGTTCAACTACAGCGACTGGTATGTGAACAAAAGCGCAACCGCAGCAAAAGACGAAAATGGCACGCAAGGCTTCACTTGGAACATCACCATCGGCGCTGGCGAAGGCCAATCCGTCGACGGAGCCACCGTCAAAGATCTGCTCGACAAGAACAACCTCAAGGAACCGACCGGAGATCTGGTGCTCAGCTGCTACAACAGCGGCGACTGGAAATCCGTGTGTCCGACCGGCTCGCCCGGCGCATATACGGACGACGACCCGTACAATCCGCAGCATTACATCAAACTTAGCTGGAGCGATCTCGTAGCAGGCACCGTGCCCCTGCCCTCCGGCGGCTACGACCATTTCCAAATCCAGTATTGGACCGAAGCGAAAAACGTGCCGGTCGAAGGAAGCGGCGAACACCAGAAATACAAGAACGAAGTCACCGTAAAACCTCAGGATGGAACCGGCAAAACAGCCACGGCCGAACCTCAACTCGGCACGGACGCGGTCGAACTGAAGAAAACATGCACGTCGCCGGCATCCGAAGCGAAGAACCTGACGTGGGTGACCAGCATGAAAGCCTTGGAAGACCTCACCAACGCCGAACTGACCGACAAGCTGGATGTGGACGACAGCGGCAAGGATCTGGGATCCAAGCAAACCTTGGTGAAAGACAGCATTAAAGTGTACACCGACGCCGCCCTGACGCAGCAATACGCGGGCGGATACACGACAGAGGCCACCGATAGGGGATTCACCATCGTGTTCGCATCATTGCCCAAAGGCACTACGGTGTACGTGCAATACCAGTCCACCGTCAACGACGGTGTGACCGACGAAACCGTGTGGAACCGAGCTTCGGCATTGAACAAAACCTCCACGGCGAAACACCAGCATCGCGGCGACGTGCTCGGCAAGGAAGACGCCAACCAGTATTGGGACCAATACGGGTACGGCTACACCGCCAACTCCAAAGGCGTGATCCGCTGGCGCATCAAAGTGCATGACGTGATGTCGGACGCCGAAAACATCGTGGTGACCGATACGTTGCCCGTCCACACGCGGTACGACGCGAAATCGTTGAAGATCTTCGACGATTCCAGCACCACAAAAATGCTGTCCGGAGTGAGCGCCAAAGACAACGGCGACGGCACGGTGACCTTCACCATAGCCAAGGGTACCCCGGCGTTCAGCCAGGCGAAGACCTCGGCTGGTGTGCTCATCGTGTATGAGACGAGCATCGACCCGATCACCGCACCTGATTGGGGAAATTACGAGAACAAGGCGCACATCGACATTGATGGCAGCGCCGGAGGCGACGCTTCCGCCACAGTGGGCGCGAGCAAGCCGAAACTTCTTGACAAAAACGGCAAATACGATGCCACGACCGCGCCGAACGTGAACTACACGGTCAAAGTCAACCCGAATGCGGACACGCTTAACAAAGGCAACAACCTCACTCTGACCGACACCATGGGTCAGGCACTCGACCTCAACGCCAACAGCGTGTCGATCATGGACTCCGACAATGGAACCGCCATCAACGGTGCAACATGGTCATACAATCCGCAGACCCGCGAACTAGTGTTCTCCATTCCCGACGCCCGTGCATGCACCATCACCTACACGGCCGCGGTGCAGCTCAAACCAGGCGAAAGCTTCGGATCGCTGGGCGGCAACAAAATCGTGCTCGCCGGGTATGAGAACAACGGCGGAACCTCGCAGAACACAATCACCGGAACCGTGCAGCAGAGCAAAGGCGGCATGAAATACGACCAGAGCACACTGCAGATTTACAAGTACGCGGATGGCGATCTCGGCAAGCCGGCGGGCAGCGCCACCTTCAAAGTGGAAAGCGTCACCGGATGCAACTTCGTGTCGTCTACGGCCGATGCCGACGGCACCTGCAATGGTACGGTTGGCAAAGAAATCACCAAGCAGCTGACCACAGGAGCATCCAACGGACTGTCCGACCGACTGCAGCTGGACTACGACACCGTATATAAGGTCACCGAGCTGACAGGTCCGGACGGCAAAGTGCCCGGCAGCACTGATTCGCAATACGAGAAATCCGCTCCGCTCTATGTGATATTCCCCGGACATGACGCGCAGACCGCTGCCGGTGCATACGACGGACGATACGACAACAAAACCGTTACCGTAGACGGGCAAAGCGGCAAATTGATCGTCGCCGTAGCCAAAGACAGCGACGGCAAGACGACCACATTGGGCAACTACCGTTGGAACTGCAGCAACGACCACAAAACGAAGTTCAAGGTGCAATTCACAAAGGTGGATGCGGCGAATGCCGGTGTACCCGTCGACGGTGCCACCATGCAGCTGACTCGTGTCGGATCGTCGCAGGTGGAATCCGATTGGACATGGACCACCTCCGGCAGCGAGACGAAAACGCTCGAACTCCTGCCCGGACGGTACAAGCTGACCGAAGCCAACGCACCGGACGGATACCAAGTCATGGATCCGATCATCATTCTGGTCGGCGAAGACGGCACCATCACCGTCGACGGCAAAAATGTGACCGGTAGCGACGGCATCGGTCACGTGCAGGCGGAGGACGCACCGAAAACCACGTCGTTGACTGTTACGAAAACATGGAACGACAATAACAACCAGGACGGCAAACGTGCATCCGTCACCTTCGATTTGTACCGCAAGACCGACGGCGATGCCGATTATACGAAAGTCGACGGGCAAAGCCGCATACTCAATCCCGACAAGAACGATAACGTGCAATGGACGGGACTGCCGGTGAAAGTCGACGGCAAAACCGCGGCCTACATGGCCGTCGAAACCACGACGCTGGGCGGGTACGACTCGCAATGCGCTGACGTGCAATACAACACCGACGGTTCGGCTGCCACCGAACAATGCACCAACACGCACACGCCCGAAACCACGTCGATCGGCGTTGAAAAAGCATGGGACGACGCCGACAACCAGGACCAGAAGCGCCCTGACAGCGTAACCGTGCATCTGTTGAAAAACGGAGAGGAAACCGATCAAAGCGTGACACTCGATGCGGTTGGAAACTGGCGGAACGACAGCGCGTTCACCAATCTGCCCGTCTACGAGGATGGCAAGAAGATCGTGTATACCATACGCGAAGATACGGTGAGCGGCTACACCACGCACATCACCGGCTCGCAAACCCAAGGTTTCGCCATCACCAACACGCACCACCCCGAAAACGAGGAGGTGTGGTTCTCCAAGCAGGACCTCAAGGGTACGGAGATCGCAGGTGCCACCATGCGCCTCACCGGTACGCTGAATGATGGCACCGAATTCAAAACGCAGACCTGGGTAAGTGAGCGGGATAAGTCGAAGAGCATCAAGCTCAAGCCCGGCACCTACACCTTGACCGAAACCAAGGCGCCGGATGGTTATCTGGTAGCGGATCCGGTCGAATTCAAAGTCGTGAGCGACGCCGTCACCGGCAAGCTCAGCGTGCAGATCAAGCAAACCGATGGCACATATGCCGACGTGCAGGACAATACCATCGTGATGACCGACCAGTACCGGACGCATCAGGTGACCGTCAATAAAAACAGTCTCACCAGTGGCATCACCAATATCGACGGCGCGCAGATGAGCATCACCGGCACCACCTTGGATGGCAAGGCGATCGACGAGATCACCTGGACCAGCAAAGGCGGCGAACCCGGCGAACTCACCCTGCTACCCGGCACCTACACCCTGCGTGAAAAGGTGGCGCCGGACGGCTATGAAACCGCGGATGACATCGTATTCAGCGTCGGGCTCGACGGCAGCGTGACCATCGACGGTAAGAAGCAGGATTCCAATACCGTCGTCATGAAAGACAAGCCGGGCAAAAGCGGCATCCTGTTCTCCAAAACCAAGGTCGGCGGCGGTGCCGAGCTGGCTGGAGCGGAATTCTCCATAACCGGCAAAACTTTCGAAGGCAAGACGATCGACGAGATCACCTGGACCAGCGGCGGCGGACTGCCGAAACAATTCCAGCTGCAGGACGGCGTCTACAAGCTCACCGAAACCAAGGCGCCGGTCGGGTATGAAAAGGCGAACGCGGTCAACTTCACCATTTCCCGCGGCGAAGCATACGTGGACGGCAAGCTGGTGGATGGCAACACCATCCGCGTCGAGGATCGCGTGGATACGACCATGGTGCGCGTGCGCAAAATCTGGTCCGACCATAACTATTCGGAGCGTCCGACATCGGTGACATTCCACCTGCTGCGCAACTCCAAGCAGCTGCAAGATGCGAAGTACACGCGGACGTTGGACAACAAGAACACCAGCGACTGGACGTACACGTGGACCGATCTGCCCCGATATGATGCGGACGGCAACAGGTACAACTACACGGTTGACGAGGAACTGACCCAAGAGCTCACAGGTAAGGAATACCGCGTTTCCGTGATCAAACGTCCGTACATCGACGGCGCCGAATTCACGGTATTGAACATTCGGGAGCCGGAAACGGCAAGCATCACGGTGAACAAAACGTGGAACGATCAGGATGACAACGATGGCAAACGGCCGAAGACGCTGACCTTCCATATTTGGGGAACCAGCAAACAGCCGAAGAGCGGCAGTACCGACGAAACGGAAGACGTGACCGAACAATTGGTGGTGCAAACCGTGCGAACCAACGGCAGCAACACGCAATCGTGGACGTTCGAAGGTCTTCCCAAGCAGAACCTGTACAACAATCCGTACACGTATACGGTAACCGAGGAATCCGTAGATGGCTATACGGCAAGCGACGTGACGCTCGCCGGCGGTACGGAAACACGCTGTGCGGTGACGAGCACGGTCAAATCCTGCGCGTTCGATGTGACCAACACGCATACGCCCGAAACCACGACATTGAGCGTGGACAAGACGTGGGATGACACTGATGCGCCCAGCAATGTGAAACGGCCGGGCGACAAGGCCACGATCTGGGTGCTTTCCAGCGTGTGGACCGATGCGAAGAACCAGACGCTGCCCGGATGGCCCTCACCGCAACACAACAGCGAGTGCAAGAACACCGGCGCGACGGATGGCACGAATCCATGGGGTGTGAGCTGCATGGTGCTGATCTCGGAGAACGCCAAAGCGACGCAGGCCACCACGGCCAACGTCAACGGGGCTGACGGAACAAGCGAAGCGACCACTTCGCAAGAGGTGAGCGCGAACACGTGGACCTACACCTTCACGAACCTGCCCAAATACTACAAGGGCAAGGAAATTCAGTATTCGGTGACCGAAGAGGCCGTGAAGAACTACACGCCGACGCTCACCGGAGGCAAAGTCGCTGCGGCTGACGGCGCCGAGGGCAAGGCCAACGAGTCGGGCGAATCCGACAAGGCGGATGAAACAAGCGAAAGCGGTCAGAATGCGGAATCCTGGGCGTACACGCTGACCAACACCTACACGCCGGGGCATACCAGCCACAGCGTGCATAAAGTGTGGAAGGACTACGGCGACAGCAGCAAACGTCCGAAAGCGGTATATGCGACGTTGTATGCGAACGGCCAATCCACCGGCAAGACGGTGGCGTTGAGCGACGGCAACAACTGGCAATACACGTTCACCGACCTAGATGAAAACAAGGTGTACACGGTGAAGGAAACCAACGAAAAGGGCGAAGCGATCAGCGGAGTGGACGGCTACTGCCAGCCGGTCATCAGCGATGACCGAAAAACCGGAATCTCCACCATCACCAACACCATCTCCATCGTGCTTCCCTCCACGGGCGGGCAACGATGGTGCTACGGCACACTTCTCGCGGTAGTGGCGCTCGGCATGATCGGCATGGGCTACGGCATCGCCAAACGTAACAAGACCAACAAGGAAGGAGACGCGCGATGAGGCGTCACGGAGCGAAACAGGGGAATCGGATGGATTACCGCATGGCCCGTCACGCGGCTGCACGACATACCGGCATGCGTTCGGTGCGCCGCATCGCGGCCGCGGCACTTGGCCTGGCGCTTTCCCTCGCGGGGCTCAGCGCGCAATCGGTGGCTTTTGGCAATGACGATCCGACCAATCCGGCAGCCACTGACGTGACCATGATCGCATTCCAGCAATCATGGAAGACGATTGGCGACGAATGCACGAAAACCTATGGTCCGGAAGGCGTGAAATACGTGCAGGTCTCCCCGCCGCAGGAATCCATCCAAGGCACGCAATGGTGGACCGTCTACCAGCCGGTCAGCTACAAACTCGACTCGCGTTTCGGTACGGAAGACGAGTTCAAAACCATGATCAGCCAATGCGACGCGGCTGGCGTGCAAATCGTGGCCGACATGGTGCTCAACCACACCACCGGACATGACGTGTCATGGGTTGACGACCAGTATGGCGTGGCCGGAACCGAATACAACGGATCATACGGACGATACCCGGGAATCGGCATCTACCAGTATGAGGAAAGCGGCAACAACCACCAATACGGCCTTCCCAGCGGCGACTTCCACACCTGCAAGTCGAACGTGTCAGACAACATCTCCGACTACACCAACGCCGACGAAGTGTGGAACTGCCGACTGTCGACCATGTGGGACATCAACACCGGCAGCGACCGCGTGCAAAACATCCAAGCCGAATACTTGGCGCACCTATGGGAAGACGGCGTACGCGGATTCCGCATCGACTCCGCAAAACATATGGATCCCAACGACATCGCATCCATCAAACGCAAGTTCATGACCAAAGCGGGCATTACGGACGAACAAAGCTTCCCATGGTCGCAGGAAGTCATCTACCATAATGGAGAATCCGAAAAATTCGCGCCGGAACGATACGAAAAGAACGGACAGGTCACCGAATTCTCGTACGCGTACTCATTGTTGAAGGATTTCAACGGATCCATCACCAATTTGAAGAACATCACCAGCGATCTGCTCGACGACGCCGATAATGCCACCGTATTCGTGTCCAACTGGGATACCGCACGCGGTTCGGAAACGCTCAAACCCGTTTCCGGCGCCCGATACGAGCTCGCCAACGCGTTCATGCTCGGGTACGACTACGGGCATCCGAAGATCCTTTCAGACTACGCATTCAATGAAAGCACCCAATATGATGACGGCGTCAAGGATTCGACTGACACCACCGTGCCGAAAATCAGCATGGACGACGTGTGCTCCACGCAAAAGGACCCAACGCAGATGGAGTATGGCGATTGGAACTGCCAACAGCGGTGGACGTCAATCCGAGGCATGATCAAATTCCATAATGCCGTGAACGGCACCAGCGTAAGCAACTGGCAGGAATCCGGATCCAACGACATCGCCTTCGAAAGGGTTGACGCCAACGGGAAAAGCAAGGGTCTGCTCGCATTGAACAACACCCTGCAGGAGCATGACGTCGACTATACGACATCGTTGCCGGACGGGGAATACTGCAACGTGTACGCTTCCCGCACCTGCTCGCAAACCGTGACCGTCAGCGGCGGTCACGCCAAAGCGACCATCGGCAAACGAAGCGCCATTGCCATCTATGCCGGTGCGGTCAAGGGCGCGTGGACGGAAACCACGGAACCTAGCGGCACCTACGCTCCGCAATACAAGGATTCGCCGAACAGTTCGCTGATAGGTGACAAAACCCTCACCATCTACTACAAGCCCGACGAATCGTGGGACGGGCAGGTGTATGTGCGTTACACGTCCGACAACGGCAGCGGTAGCATTGCGATGAGCGCGGTCGATGTAGCCGATTCCACGAATGCGGCAGGCTGGTATAAGGCCGATCTGCCGGAAGGGGCCAACCTAAGCGCGGTGAAATACCATTTCGCATCCACACAATCCGGGGAATCTGACTCCACGGACTGGAACGGGGGCAAGCGGGGAACGGAATATACGGCACAGGTCGGCGCCACTATGATCAACGTCAGCGGGCACCGGCAGCAGACGGGCGTGCCCTACACGCGCAACCATGCGGCGAAAACCAAAGTGACCGTCAACTTCCGTTCCGTCTCCGTCGTCGGTGAGAACGCATCCGGCGTGAAGGTGTGGAACGGCGACGACATGGAAAGCGCCACGTATATTCCATTCGAAAGCACGCCAACGCAATACGGCAGGAAAGCCAGCGGCGAACTGGACGGCGATCTGGCAACAGTGCATTTCAGAATCGTGGATGGTGCCGATGCGACTGGAGCGTCCGCGGGAACCGTCGAACAATATGAGGCGAGCGTGTGGAAACTCGCCAAATTCGGTGACGCGCATGTGAGCGGTGCCATCGAAGCGTGGGTGGACGGCGCGCAACCCGATACCGCTTCCGACCGATCCTCGGAAAAAGCGTCTCCCTCGGCGACACCGCAGCCGAATGACATCAAAAATCCGAAAAACCTGACCATCAAACTGCATTATTACCGTCCCGACGGCAATTATCAGGAATACAGCATGGAATCCGACGCGTGGAAAGGCTGGGATCTGTGGTCTTGGTATGCGGAAAGCACCAGCGGCGAATCCCAGGAATTCACCTCCCATGACGAATTCGGCGAGGTCGCGGAATACACGCTGAGCCAGACAGCCAAAGGCGTGCGCAACCCATGGTTCATCATTCGCAACGGTGGCTCATCATGGACCGGCAAGGACTGCGACGACAACGATCGCGAGATTCCGGAATCCGTGATCAGCATGACCGCGGGAAACGTGGAAAACGGCGTCGCGGAATTCTGGATCGTCAGCGGGGATCCGACCGTGTACACGCATCCGGTGAACGTGGCCGGAATAACCTTCGACACCCAAGGCGGCAGCAGCGTTCCCGCACAGGCGGTCGCCATCGGAGGCACTGCGAGCGTTCCCGAAACGCCTACTCGCGACGGCTACGTGTTCTCGAAGTGGACCACGGACGTGGCCGGTGAACATGAGTATGATTTCGCCACCACGGTGAGCGCGCCGATAACGTTGTATGCGCAGTGGACGGAAGCGAAAACCGTGACCTTCGACGTCCAAGGCGGCAGCGAGATCGCCGCACAACAGGTGCAAACAGGGAAATCGGCCGTACGACCGGAAAATCCTGAGCGCGTGGGATACGCGTTCGCGGGATGGTATACTAGCGCCGACACTTCGGGTAGCGAATACGATTTCACGGCTGCGGTGAACGATGATGTGACCTTGTATGCGAAGTGGACGCCGAACATGTACGCCGTGACCTTCGACTCGCAAGGCGGCAGCGCGGTCGATGCGCAACAGGTTGCGTACGGTGGTTACGCGACGCAACCTGCCACACCGACCCGTGACGGATACACGTTCGTCGGCTGGACCACGGATGCGGCCGGCACCACGCCGTACGGTTTCGGCATGCCCGTCACCGGCGGTATCACGCTGTATGCCAAGTGGGATGATGCGGGCGCGACGTACCATACCGTCACCATTCATTTGAAAGACGGCGACGATTATTCGTCGGACCTGCCGCAGGATATGACGTTGTTCGTCAAGGAAGGGGAGAAGCTTACGATCCCCGATTCCGCTCCTTCCCGCGGTGGATATCGTTTCGCAGGATTGACCAGCGACGAACAGCGGAAGACGGACTATGATGCTGGCACCGCCGTAACCGCCGACATGACCTTGTATGCCAAGTGGGTCAAGACATGGACGGTCACCTTCGACACGGCCGGCGGCAGTGCCGTGAACAGCCAGACCGTGGACGATGGAGGAGTGGCCGTTGCGCCTGATCCGTCGCCGACACGCGACGACTGCCGGTTCACCGGCTGGCAGTATGACGGCAAAAGCTACGATTTCGGCTCGAAGGTGACCGGCGACATCACCCTGACCGCGCAGTGGGTGCGCACCGCGCACCAGTGGACCATAACCTTCGATCTGAACGGAGGGCATGCGCCCGCCGGCAAGGATGCGAAGACCCTGTACGCCGAGCGGAAAGTCTACGACGGTGATTCGCTGGTCTCGCCCACGGCGGACATCGCCAACGAGCCTCAGCTTGACGGCTACACCTTCGAAGGGTGGAGCACGGTGAAAGACGACGCGCTCGCAGTCAGCGTGGTCTCCTTTGATTCGTCCGGGAAATCGTTGATGCCCATCGATCGCGACGGCACGCTGTATGCGTTGTGGTCGCGGGAGAACAGGGTAGTGAAGCCGGAATCGTCCGGTTCGACGGGATCTTCGACGAGCTATTCCGGCGCGTATTCCGATTCCTACACGGGATTGAACGGGTTGGCAGCGTTCGATGCCATAGTGAGACAATCGGGCAAATTCTCGGGCACGAATTTCGGTTCCGTCGCCGAGGATTATGTGAAACCCAAGAGCGTTCGCTGAGTGTTGGAATCCAAGGGTGGGGTCGGCCTTCAGGTCGGCCCCCTTTTTCATGTACGGTGTATGGATTGTTGCGTCCGGATCATTGGATCGTTCGTTGTTCGTGGCGTTTGAAGCCGGGTGAAACCGTATTCGCACATGAACGCGGCAAGGAATGTCCACTAGTTGAGCGTTTTAAGTCCACGTGCTGATTCGTTGACTAGAGTCGCGTGCTATGAGTGATTCTGCAAAGAAGTACACCATCGCCGTCATTCCGGGCGATGGCATTGGCAAGGAAGTGACTCCGTGGGCCCAGAAGGCTCTGGAGAAGGCGGCCGAAGGCGTCGCCGAATTCGATTACGAGCATTTCGACCTCGGTGCCGAACGCTATCTGCGTGACGGCGCGATCCTCCCCGAGGAGGAAGAGGAGCGCATCAAGAAGACCGACGCCATCCTGCTGGGCGCCGTCGGCGATCCGCGCATCAAGGCGGGCATTCTGGAACGCGGCCTGCTGCTCAAGCTCCGCTTCGACCTGGACCAGTACGTGAACCTGCGTCCGTCCAAGCTGTACAAGGGCGTTACCTCGCCGCTCGCCAACCCGGGTGACATCGATTTCGTCGTCGTGCGTGAAGGCACCGAAGGCCTGTACTGCGGTGCCGGCGGAGCGGTCCGCCGTGGCACCCCGAACGAGGTGGCCACCGAAGTCTCCATCAACACCGCCTACGGTGTGGAGCGCGTGGTGCGTTACGCCTTCCAGCTGGCCATGAAGCGCAGGAAGCACGTGACCCTCGTGCACAAGAAGAACGTGCTCGTCAACGCCGGCGACATGTGGCAGCGCATCGTCAACAAAGTGGCCGAGGAATACCCGGAGGTCACCCACGACTACCTGCACATCGACGCGACCACCATCTTCATGGTGTCCAACCCGTCCCGCTTCGACGTGATCCTGACCGACAACCTCTTCGGCGACATCATCACCGACGAGGCCGGTGCCGTGGTCGGTGGCGTCGGCTACTCCGCTTCGGGCTGCATCAACGCGTCCAACGAGTATCCGTCCATGTTCGAGCCGATCCACGGTTCCGCTCCGGACATCGCCGGCCAGAACAAGGCCAACCCGACCGCAGCCATCCTGTCCGCAGCCATGCTGCTCGAGCATCTCGGATTCGACGACGCTGCCAAGAAGATCCACGTCGCCGTTGAGGCTGACATCGAGGAGCTCGGCTCCACCACGCGTTCCACCGACGAGGTCGGTCGCGACATTCTGGCGCGCATGTGAGACGACATATAAAGATATGTGACGGCATGTGACGGTTCGAAAAGCCGAGAAATCGGCTGATTCCGACTTCCGTCCCATCCTTTGAGACGCCCACCGAAAAGGGTTTTTCCCGAATCGGCGGGCGTCTTCGCATATTCGGGGATTTTTCAGGGGCCACCTAAGGTGGAATCGGGTGGAAATGGGCAAACTTTGGGATATTGTTGAGACATGAGTGATAACAATGCCGTTTTCAACGGCACCGGTCAAGTAAACAATCCAACGTCGGATAACGCAGCCCAGGCCGACTACAACCAACCGTACATTCCACAACAGAACGATGCGCAGATGAACCATCCGGAGTCGCAGCCGGAAACCCCCGCATACGATCAGAACTCCGCCGCATACACTCAGCCCGCTCAGCCGGCCGAGCCTGCCGTTCCGGCGTACGATCCGAACGCTTCCGCATACAGCCAGTATGGCCAGGCCGCTCAGCCGTCATACGGTCAGCCGGCGACTCCGGCCCCGGCATACGGTACGGCTCCCGTCTATACCCAGCCGGCTCAGCCGGCCACGCCCGCTGCTCCGGTATATGATCCGAACGCCGCATCGTACAACCAGTACGGTCAGTATGGCCAGCCGTCCCAGCCTGCCCAATCTGCGCAGCCGTCGTACGGTCAGCCGGCAGCCCCGGCGTATGACCCCAACAACGCTTACGCCCAGCCGGATTACAACCAAGCGAACTACGGACAGCAGGGCTACGCGGCCCCGTCTTACAACCAATCCGCCTACACCCAGCCTGCCTACGCGCAGCAGCCGGCATACGGCCAGCCCGTCGCACCGGCCGGATACGCCCAGAAGTCGAAACTGGCAGCCGGTCTGCTTGGCATCTTCCTGGGCTGCTTCGGCGTGCACAACTTCTACTTGGGCAACACCGGCAAGGCCGTGGCACAGCTGCTGCTGACCGTCATCGGCTGGATTCTCATCATCGGCCCAGCCGTCGCAGGCATCTGGGGACTGGTGGAAGGCATCCTGATTCTGTGCTCCCACTACGGCTCGCAATGGCACCGTGACGCTCAAGGCGTCGAACTGCAGGATTGATGACTCGAGGACTTTACAAACAGCCGGGCGGCAAACTCGTTGGAGTGACTGTCCGGCTTTCTCATGCCGATCCGGATTGTACCGATTCGGATTACGCCGATTCGGACTATATTGATTCGGCTCATACGAATGCCGTGAAAACGGTTCCATACGCTGGGCCGGCTGCATCATCGACTGTTATCGAATGCCATATCGACGGCGATTTCTTCCTCGACGGGGACGATGCCGGAACGCGGAATCTCTTGCATTCCATGGAATGTGCGCTGGAACAGTGCGCGGCCCGTTGCCTCAGCGGTTCGATGGTTTCCGAACGTGACGTAACCGCCGCCGTCGAACGGACGATGCTGCACCATCCGGACGTGCGCATCGTCGGCATGGGCGCGCGTGGCATCGCCATCGCCTTTCAACGTGCGATTGACGGCATCGATGGCGCCGATGGCATTGCCGGTATCGGCGGTAATGATGTTACGAAAGTGGAACCACGCGACGACCTGCGTATTCGGCGGCATACCAGCCCAATGGAAACCGCAGAAACCGCGGAAATCGCAAAAAACATTGAAAACGCTGGAACCGCGGAAAGCGACGAAAACGCTGGAACCGTTGGAACCGGCGAAATCGCCGAAACCGGCAATTGGGCGGAATACGCGCGACGCTGGCACGCACTCAAACCGAACATCGTGCACGACGACCCCCGCAAACCGCAGGAACAAATGGACCTCGACGTCGAATGGGCACGCGAAGTGGCTGCCGGAACCCGCGAACCCACCCTGCGTTTCTGGGAATGGGCCGAGCCGGCCGTGGTCATCGGCAGATTCCAGTCGCTCGAAGACGAAGTCAACGTGCGCACCGCGCAAGACGAAGGATTCCACATAGTCCGCCGCTGCACCGGCGGGGGAGCGATGTTCATCGAACCAGGCAACACCATCACCTACTCGCTGTACGCGCCACTCGACTTCGCCCACGGCATGAGCGTCGAGGAATCCTACGAACTCTGCGACTACTGGCTCGTCGAAGCGTTACGCGCCCTCGGCCTCAACGTACGATTCGCCGGACTCAACGACATCGCCACACAATACGGCAAACTCGGCGGCGCCGCGCAACGCCGGTTCGCGCCCACCCACGGCGGACCCGGCGCGATTCTGCACCACGTCACGCTCGCCTACGACATCGACGCGGAAAAGATGACCCGCGTGTTGAACATCTCACGAGAGAAAATGTCCGACAAAGCGGTGAAATCAGCGGCAAAACATGTCGATCCCATGCGCTCTCAAACCGGCATGGGCCGAGACGAGGTAGTGGCGCGACTGGTCGACGCCGCCGTTCGAGTTACAATGTAGCCCGAATGGTCGATGGTGCCCGACTTAACGAGCGTTGGCATGGATGTCGACAACGGAAAACGCAGAAGCACGTCGGAACGGAGGCACGTCGATGGTCACCCCGAATGGAACCAACGGAATCAATGGTTTTGGTGGTTTCGACGATGAGCGTGAGACGTTGCTGCACACCGCGCTGTTCAAGCAGGTTTCGTCCGAAGAAGCCCGGGAACTGCTGCCGTATCTGCAGCATGCCGAATACGACAAGGGCGATTTCATCTTCCGCGAGGGAGACACCGACCATCGCATGTATCTGCTGGAGGAAGGCCGCGTCAAACTGACCAGACAATCCTCCGACAAGCGCGTGCAGCTGCTGAGCATCCACGCGTACGGCGAAGTGCTGGGCGAGATTCCGGTGTTCGATCCGCATGGCGGACCGCGTACCGCTTCGGCGGTGGCGATGACCAACGGCACGCGTGTGGTCTGGCTGGAACATGACGCGCTGTTCGACTGGCTCGACGAACATCCGCGCGTGGCCGTGGACATGCTGCAGGTATTGGCGCACCGCATGCGCAGCAACAACGAACGCATATGCGATCTGGTGTTCATGGACGTTCCCGGACGACTCGCCAAAACACTGCTCAATCTGGCATCACGATTCGGCGAACCGGTCGAAGCCGGCCTGAAGGTGCCGCACGATCTGACACAGGAGGAGATGGCGCAGCTCGTCGGATCCTCACGCGAAACGGTGAACAAGGCGTTGATGGATTTCGCTAACCGCGGATGGATCGCCAGGGAAGGCCGGTCCATCATCATCTACCAGCCGGGCATGCTGATTCGCCGATCAAGACGATGACATTCGGCTGGTTTTCGGCTGATTTCCAACTTTTCCTAAGAAATTGTCTGTTTTGTGAGAAACCCGTGACGGCTTCCGGCACATGCGTTGGCGGGCATGTGTTTAGTAGACCCGCCACTTTAGAATGGGCGTCATGCCCAAGAAGAAGACCCTTACCGTTCAACGTGTGCTCGCATTGGTAATCGCATACATCACGTTATGCGTGGGCGGCGGCGTTGTGACGAGTATTTTCTTTATGCCCGCTGTGTTCGCCGCCAATAACGCGGCCAAAGCCGTCATTCCGTCCCTTGCGGTCGAAGGCATCGATTTCGATGTGACCTCGCTTCCGCAACGCTCGACGATGTATTTCAACGACGGCAAGACCGCTTTCGCGGAATTCTATACGCAGAACCGCGAGGTCGTGCCGCTGAAGAAAATCTCCAAAGCCATGCAGCAGGCCGTCGTGGCCCGTGAAGACAAGCGCTTCTTCGAACATACCGGCGTGGACGTGCAGGGCGTGTTCCGAGCGTTCTTCCAAACCTATGTCAGAGGCGGCGACCAGCAGGGCGGTTCCACGCTGACGCAGCAGTACGTCAAGAACGTGCTGTCCACCCAAGCCCGTGAAGACGACGATCCGATCGCCGAATACCATGCGACGGAAGACACCGTGGCACGCAAGCTACGCGAGATGCTGATCTCGGTGCAGATCGAAAAGAAATACTCCAAAGCCGAGATTCTGCAGGGCTACCTCAACATCGCGCAGTTCGGCCGCAACAACCTGTGCGGCGTGGAAATGGCCGCCAAACGCTACTTCAACGTCTCCGCTTCGGAACTGAACGTCACCCAGGCGGCGACCATCGCGGCAATCACCAAGAATCCGCAGAACTTCGATCCTTCCGTGGAAGCCAACCAGAAGGAAGCCGAACACCAGCGCAACATCGTGCTGCAGCTGATGCACGACCAGGGCTACATCACCTCCGAAAAGGAATTCAAAGACGCCATCAACACGCCGTTGAAGGACACGCTGAACCTGCAGGACGTGAGCTCCGGATGCCAGTCGGCCATTGAAAACACCGGCTTCTTCTGCTCGTACGTGGTCAACCAGATCCTGAAGAACAAGGCGTTCGGCAAGGACGACGAGGCTCGCGAGAAGCTGCTGAAGGAAGGCGGTCTGAAGATCGTCACCACGCTCGACCGCAACGCCAACAACGCGGCCATGCAGGCGGCGAACAGCACCGTGCCGGCCACAGACCCGTCCGGATTCGAAGTGATGATAGCGGCCGTGAAGCCGGGCACCGGTGAAATCCTGTCGTTCGGCATCAACCGAACCTACGACGCCACGGATGACGCCCGAACGGACGAGACCAAGACCTCCATGAACTACATGGTCGACCAAGAGGACGGCGGCGGTATGGGCTTCAACGTCGGCTCCACCTGGAAGCCCATCAACATGGTGGCGTGGATGCAGAAAGGCCACTCCATCAACGAGTCGCTCGTCACATCCACCGTCTACGACACGTCGAAGTTCAACTGCAACGGCTACGGTTTCGTCGGCCCGTGGAGGGTGCAGAATTCCGGCGGCGGCACCACCTCTCCGGAAAGCCCGCTGCAGGGTCTGATCAAGTCGCACAACACCACGCAGGCCTCGATGGCGTCGAACATCGGTCTGTGCGCGATCGCCGACGCGGCCAAGGAGATGGGCTACCACAACGCCATCTCCAACGCGTCCGACGTCTACTCCGCTAACTCGTTCCAGCCGCCAATGACCATCGGTACGGTGCAGGCGTCGCCGTTGACCATGGCCAACGTGTACGCCACCATGGGCGCCAACGGCGTGGAATGCACTCCGATCGCCATCACCAAGGTGACCGACCGCAGCGGCAGCAAGGTGAAAGTGCCGTCCGCGAACTGCCATCAGGCCATCGACCCGGACATCGCGCAGACCGTGTCCTACGCGCTGAACCAAGGTGTCGTGCAGCCTGGCGGCGAAGCGTCGACCACGCAGCTTGACAACAATCGCAAGACCTTCGCCAAGACCGGTACCAACGAGAACACGGTGATGGCCACCGCAGGTTTCGTGCCGAACCAGGTCGCGGCGTTCGTCGCGGTCGCCGACGCGCAGGACCCGATCAACAACACCTTCGACAACAAGACCATCAACGGCGTGTACCGCCCGTCTTGGTACGGCATGTACATCGCAACGCCGGCGTGGAAGCAGTTCATGAACACGTATCTTGCCGCCATCAACGCGCCGATCGACAACGATTACGGAAAGGGTGCCGACAAGTACACGGTTTCGAAGGGCGCCACCAGAACATACAACCAGTACCAATACCAGCGCCAGCAGAACAGTCAGCAGCAAAGCCAGCAGCAGACCAACCAAGGCCAGCAGCAGCAATCGCAGCAACAGCCTGCTGAGCAGCAAAATGGTCAGCAGCATCAATAGTTGCGATTGTCGGCTATTCATGCCGACTGCCCGCATTGACTGACCGCACTGATTGCCCACGTCACCGGAGCGTAAATCGCATGGCAAAGTGAACAGTCCATGAACGCCCGCCCCAACCGGCGGGCGTTCTGCTTACAATGCAATCGGTACCATGCCCGTCGCGTGGGAACGCGGTGCGGATATCGACGATTCAGGCGATACCAACGATTCATAAGAGAGATGACAATGAGCGAAGACAAGAAGAACGGCAAGCAGAACAAGACGGTCAAACCGTTCGATCCGATGACGTTGCGTGGCGTCGCCGTGCGCAACCGCATCTGGCTGCCGCCAATGGACACGTATTCCGCATTGGCGCAGGACGGCAAGCCGACGCCGTTCCACTACCAGCATTACGTTTCGCGTGCGATGGGCGGCTTCGGCATGATCATCATGGAAGCGACCGCCGTCGCGCCGGAAGGCCGCATTTCGCCGTGCGATCTGGGATTGTGGGATGACGGACAGATGGACGCATGGCGTTGGATCGTGGCCGACGCGAAGGCTGCGGGTGCCACGATGGCGGTGCAGCTCAACCACGCCGGACGCAAGGGTTCCACCGGCTGCCACGCGATCGGTTTCGATGGACAGAGCGTGCCGGAAGAGCAAGGCGGATGGCGGACGGTTTGCCCAAGCGCCAACGCATACGGTTCCCTGGCTCGTCCGCGCGCGCTGAGCGTCGATGAGATCCACACCATCGTGGACCAGTTCCGCGACGCCGCCTGGCGTGCCATGAACATCGGCTTCGACGCGGTGGAAGTCCATGCCGCGCACGGCTACTTGCTGTCGCAGTTCCTCGACCCGCTCATCAACGAGCGTGACGACGAGTACGGTGGATCGTTCGACAATCGCGTCCGCATGCTGGTCGAAGTCGTGGATGCAATTCGTTCCGTCGTGCCCGACACCATGCCGGTGCTGGTGCGCGTCTCCGCCACCGACTGGGCCGCAGGCGGTTGGGACCTTGACCAGACCGTCGAACTGGCTAAGATTCTGAAGGCCCACGGCGTGGACCTGATTGACGTGTCCACAGGCGGATTGATTCCCGACGTGACCATTCCGGTGAAGCCCGACTACCAAGTGCCGTTCGCCGAACAGGTGCGCAGTCGCGCGGGCATTCCCACCACCGCAGTCGGGCTCATCACCAAGCCGAAGCAGGCGAAGAAGATTCTGAAGTCGGGCGCCGCCGACGCCGTGGAAATCGGCCGCGCCGCCCTGCGCGACCCGTATTGGCCGCTCCGTGCCGCCCACAAACTGGACGTGCCGGTCGAGGAAGCCCCCTACCAGCCGCCATACCTCCGCGGCGCCTTCCGCTGACCCTCCTTCCCCTCCCCCTTTTTTCTTATTGCGAAAAGTGGATAACACCCCAACGCAACATAACAAAAAAACGAGTGGGAGGGCGGGCGTCCTGTTCACGACCGTAAGCTTGGCCGAACGG
>OLJA01000690.1_pt1 | contig 20999 bp, 20 predicted proteins | sample 1601401 | NCBI WGS metagenome assembly OLJA01 (sample SAMN01915217, study PRJEB22387) | human gut metagenome | isolation source: stool | host: Homo sapiens | place: USA | reverse complement strand
TCTCCTATTTAATTTAATAATAAACAGAATTGATAATACATAATATTCGTTAAAAAATCAAGTGTATTATATATTCTCAATCTGCCAGTCAATCGGTTCTACCCCATTAGCCTTTAAAAATTCATTGCACTGGCTGAAATGTCTGCAGCCAAAAAAGCCTCTGTACGCAGATAACGGACTCGGATGTGGTGCTTTAAGAATAAGATGTTTCGGATTATTAAGCATTGATGCCTTTCTCTGTGCAGGCGACCCCCACAGCATATACACAATAGGTCTGTCCTGCATATTGACAGCATTAATAACTGCATCCGTAAACTGCTCCCAGCCGTGTCCCTGATGTGAATTAGCCTGATGTGCTCTTACAGTGAGTACTGTGTTAAGCAGAAGCACTCCCTGGTCGGCCCATTTCTTAAGATATCCGTTATTAGGAATATAACATCCACAGTCATCATGCAGTTCTTTATATATATTCTTAAGTGAAGGCGGTGCTTCCTCTCCCGGAAGTACTGAAAAAGACAGTCCATGTGCCTGATGTACATTATGATAAGGATCCTGACCAAGTATCAGTACCTTAACCTTACTAAGCGGTGTAAAATGAAACGCATTAAATATATCATCTGCCGGAGGATATACAACATATTTGCTGTATTCATTCTTAACAAATGTAAATAATTCCTTGTAATATGGCTTGGAATATTCCTCCTTAATAGCAGGAAGCCAGTCATTATCTATCATTGACATATCCATATCCTCCTACATACGCATAGGAATACCATTATCTGCAAGGTATTTCTTAAGCTCCATAATATCAAGTTCCTTATAATGGAATAGTGAAGCTGCAAGTGCTGCATCTGCTTTTCCCTTAGTAAATGCATCAAGAAAATGTTCTTTACTGCCTGCACCACCTGAAGCAATTACAGGTATTGATACATTTGACGCAATTGTATTAGTAAGCTCAATATCATATCCAGCTTTCGTTCCGTCACAGTCCATACTTGTAAGAAGAATCTCTCCTGCACCGAGCTTTTCTGCCTTCATAGCCCATTCTACAGCATCCATATGCATATCAACTCTTCCGCCATTCTTATATATGCTCCAATGACCATCACTATTCCTCTTTGCATCAATTGCAACTACAACACACTGGCTTCCAAACTTATCAGCCGCATCAGATATAAGCTGCGGATTCATAATAGCTGCCGAATTAATTGATATCTTATCAGCCCCTTCTCTTAAAAGTACCTTAAAATCATCTGTGCTTCGTATTCCACCGCCTACAGTAAACGGAATAAACACTCTTTCTGCCACTCTTCTTACAAGATCAACAGTTGTGTTTCTTCCATCACTTGAAGCTGTAATATCAAGAAATACAAGTTCGTCTGCACCTGATTTATCGTACATTGATGCAACCTCTACAGGATCCCCTGCATCTCTTAAATCAACAAAATTAGTTCCTTTGACAACTCTTCCATCCTTGCAGTCAAGGCATGGTATAATTCTTTTAGTAAACATCAGCAACTCCTTTTAGCAATTATAATGACGCAAAATTCTTTAATATCTTAAGTCCTACATCACTGCTCTTTTCAGGATGGAACTGGCATGCAAACACATTGCCGCTTTCAACCGAAGCATGAATATGTGTAGTATACTCCGTAGTTGCTGCCACAATTCCCTCATCTGCTGCCTTAAGATAATAAGAATGTACAAAATACACATATGGATTACCTTCAAGTCCCTTAAAAAGTCTCGCTTCAGGCTTAATATCAAGAGAATTCCATCCCATATGCGGAATCTTGAAACCATCCTTAGCAGGAATCTTTAATATCTTTCCCGGAAGAATATCAAGTCCCTCCGCCCCCGGAGTCTCATCACTTTCCTTAAATAAAAGCTGTAATCCCAAACATATTCCAAGGAATGGGGTTCCATTACCTGTCACCTTCTTAATAGTATCAACTAGTCCGAACTTATCAAGATTGTTCATTGCATCACCAAATGAACCAACTCCCGGAAGAATAACCTTATCAGCCTGTAAGATTTCACTTGAATCTCTTGAGACTAAAACTTCCTCTCCTAATGATACCAGAGCCTTTTCAACACTCTTTAAGTTACCTGCGTCATAGTCAATAATAGCTATCATTGTACTGCCTTTCCGTATTCCTTTATTTTTAAGTAATAGTTAGTAAAATCACTGTTTGACATATCTGCCAGTGATATTCCCTGTGCTTCAGATATCTTAAATGTATTCTGTAAAGCATCAATTACATTCTGATATTCTGCCTTAAACTTATCATCAATTCCAAGTTCCTGTGCTGATGAACGATATGTATTGTATCTGTCTATTCCCTTAATCAATGCATTTAATGCTTCAGTTTTCATATTAAGACTCATATAATTATTATAAGAATCATACTGTCTTCTGACATACATTATAGTTGATGCCTGCTCATACAGCGTCTTATCATTAGAATTAAGTTTCATTCCATTAAGCTTGGAATAAGCTTTGGCATACTCACCATTATTATAATATGTCTTAGCCTGTGAAGAATTAGTATTATAATATAAAGCCGAATTCAACATACAGACAAGCACTACAACTCCAGCAACAAAAAAAACAAGCATAATTAATGAAACTGGCTTAATTTTAAGAATATCCCCCGGTTTTGGAGGTTCTTTAGTTTTCTTCTCTTTCTTAGGCTTAGGCTGCTTTTCTTTTTTAGTCTTTGCTGCTTTCTTCTGCTCTGCCGCCTGCTTTTTCTTTTCTTTCTTTTCTATAGCTGCAGCCTTTTTTAACTCTTTATTTTTCTGTTTTTCTTCATCATCGAGTCTTTCAGCCTCTTCTTCTGCTTTTTCCTCTTCTATTCTTTTTGCCTTCATCTGGGCGAGCCTATACCTGAATCTTGCAAAAAAGCCTTTCTTAGGTGCTTCTGAATCATCGAGTGTATTCTTATTACCGAATACATCTTTTATTATCTGTTCATTCTCATCCTTAGGTTCTCCATCACCAGTTTCCTGCTTATCTGTAACCTTTTCCTGTTGTGAAATATTTCCATCATTGCCATTATCTGAATTATCATCATCAGAACTCTCATCCTCAAGACTATCAAAAAACACTTTCTTTATCTTCTTAAAAAAGTTATCTTTTTTGTGTTTTTCTGGCTTTATTTTACTCTCATCAACCTTAACAGTTTCTTTATTTTCTTTAAGATCTGTTTTTCCTTTTTCAGTCTGTGCTTCTTCCAACGCCTGAGCCTGTGCCTTTGCTTCCGCATTTTTAAGTTCCTCATCAGGATTTAACAAATCATCTATTGAAATGCTGTCAGTATCAGACTTGACATCTTCAATCAAATCATCAAGATTCATATTCATAAGTCTTTTCATGTCATTATCCGACAATTCCATATCATCATCAGATGTTATAGTTGCTCCAGCTGCTTCTTCAACCGGTGTATCCTCTAACATCTTATCTACCGCCTCTTCAGCCATAGCATCCTTTTTTTCCTCTGTATCTTCTTCACCAGCATTTTCTGATTCTATTTTCTCCCTTACCTGACGGGCTATCTCTTCCGGATCTTTCTCCTTAATCTCCTGCTGCCATTCACTTTTAGGTTTTTCCTGTTGAGAATCTGCCTGCTCCTTTTCATTAATCGAATCAAGCAATTTATCCAGATAATCTTCTTCCTTATCAGACAAAATTCTCACCTCCTGAAATCAAAATACATTAAAATATTAACATAAACATTGCTTATTAACAACATTTTACAAGTTCTTTTATAAACTGTGCTCCATTCATCTCAAAAGCACATGCCCTGTCCCCGATTTCCTTAGGAATCTGGTAAAATGTACTGTGAACACGATACATCTTAGCCTTCTGATTAATCATCACAATTCTTTCAAATGGCCATCTTATAACATTAGGGTTAGAAAAATCTTCTCCCAGTTCCACAATAACCAGCTTCTTTGCAAGTGAGGATGACAGCCATTTATTGTAGAAATCCCACTGTTTCTCCTCTTCTTCAGCATTATTTTCATTGACCGGACAGACAATTCTTCTTTCATTAAGTCCACAATTCCTGATCGTACCAGCTTTATCAGTAGACACAATAAAGTAATTCACATGTTCCATAGATGCAAACAGCTTTTTAAGATTGTCATATATTTCTGTATCATCAGAAGAATATATTTCTTTTCCCAAGCCAAAAAGTACATAATCAGCACTCTTTATATCATCAATTAAATCATTATAAATCATAAGTACCTCCATTTCATAACCATATGATTATAACATCTTTTGAGAGGGTTGTCATCGCTACCTGTTTTGCGCGAGCAGCGATATGCCAGAACTATGTTCTGGCATTGTCGCGGCGCTCCTCGAGAATCTATATAAAGTTCACAGTTTGTGCAAGCACAACTGTGAACTTTCCATATCTTCTCTCATCGCTGCTCGCGCAAAAAAGGACGCCCCCCATGTCAGGCGGCGTCCCATAAGAGGAAGTGTAAAATGAAGAAAATTATCTGAGTAATTTATCTATTTCTGATACAAGCAGTCCGATTTCCGGCTTTGACAACTGGACATCTGCACCAAGTGATTCTCCCTTTGCTCTCATCTGTTCATTAATAAGTGATGAGAATATAACAACCGGAATATTCTTTAACTTGTCATCAGACTTAATAAGCTTTGTAAGTCTGTGGCCATCCATAAGCGGCATCTCCAGATCAGTGATAACACAGTCTATATCAAGCGGTTCTTTTCCTGCCTTGGCATCTGATATAAAATCCCATGCTTCCTGACCATTATGACATAATGTAAGATTATCATAACCTGATTTAACAAGTGAATCAGATATCAGCTTAATAAGAAGAGGTGAATCCTCTGCTATGACAATATGTGCTTCACTTCTTGGTCTGCCTTCAAGCTTGAGAATATCAGAAGTCTTAAGACCTGTCTCCGGACTTATATCTGATACAATACGCTCAAAGTCAAGAATAATAATAAGCTGACCGTTAATCTTAACAATTCCTGTGGCAATTCCGTTGTCAGCAGTACTTATTGTTGTATCTGGAGTAATAATATCAGCCCATGATACTCTGTGGATTCCAACAACTGTATGTACATGAAAAGCGACATTCAATTTGTTGAAATTAGTTATAATAAACATATCCTTCGAAATATCTCCTGAAGGAGCACTTTTAATAACCTTAGCAAGGTCTACAACTGTTATCATTAAATCTCTTGGCATGAATATTCCTTCTACACTAGGATGTGCATTCGGAACCGGTGTAACCGGACTATATGGCACAATCTCTTTAATCTTGGCAACATTAATACCATAATGATTATTCCCTATTGTGAATTCAAGAACCTCTAACTCATTAGTTCCACTCTCTATCAAAATATTAGTTTCCATATTAAATTCCTCCATGTTGTTCACGAACAACTTCTATGTGAACATTATAACAGAAACATATTAAAAAAACAATGAAATAATGAAAAACTTATCTTACAGGTCTTATAATGCTTCTGCTGCACAGATAAGTTATAAGGAAATATCCACCATAAATAACTGCAACGAATGCGAGCGTAAGCCCGATAGATGCTGCCATTGAACTCATTCCCATAGTTGCAAGAATTATGTTAATAAATTTAATTCCAAACACAGAATGTATAAGTGCGAGAATCAGCGGAAATGCGAAGAATATTCCAATCTGCTTAAAAAGCGCCATATCAATCATTCTCTCATCAACTCCAAGCTTCCTTAACATTCCATATCGTTCCTTATTGTCTGCACTGTCTGACAATTCTCTCAACGCAAGAATTGCTGCACTGCTTATAAGGAATATAATTCCTAAATATAAGGCAATAAATGTAACTAATGCTCCAAGCCCGACACTGCTTTCAGCCAGCTCAATTCTGGAATTCCAGCTAATGAAGCTCTTTTTAAATGATATATTTTTCATTAAATTATCTAACTGTGTTTCAATAGAATATCTTTCCTCCTTAGTGTCTGCCCTATAGTCAGCACTAAGCCCCATATTGCGTACCTGCTGTGGTTTTACCGCGTTATCAGGCACAACAAGAATCCCATCATTCATATTCTGAACGCCAATCTGTACAAAACCATCCTTGCATTCATTATATCTTGGTTTATACTCTTTTCCATTGACAGATAATGTAATTCCTTTCTTTAATGCCTGATTTCTAATCATAACCATGTTCTTATAATCTGCCACTATAATATATTCATCGTCATTAAGTTCATACGTACTATTACCATACAGTCTTGCAACAGAATTATAATCGCCAATAGTCATTACCGGCATAATAGTATCTGCCATAAACTGATAATCATCTGTATTAATATCCCCTATTGTATCTTTAACTGTCAATCCGGTGTTGTATATATTATATTCTACAACATCCTTAAAATACTTCTGTGCATCAAATCCACTGTTATTAAGCGTTTCTATTATACTTAATTTGGAATCTTCCAGCATTTCCCTGTCTTTTTCATTCATATTCTGTGATGTGGCATATGCCTCGCTCATCGCATCATATGAATATTTTGCAAGCTGTACATCAACAGGACACATACTGTCCAGATCCTTTGAAAGCGAATCCTTCATTGAAAGTGCTGCAGAAAGCACGCTTATTGTAATAAAAAGCATGATACATATAACAGTTGTCGAGAATACAGTAGTGTTAATCTTGCTGCAGAACTGCCTTAACACAAAGCTGTTCACACCTTTATAATACACACTCTTAATACTTGTGAATATTCTTATCATAAAGCCTGAGACTGACCAGAATATTAAAAATGTTGCAACACATCCAAGTGCAATAGGAATACCTATTTTATTAATGATATTTATTGACTTAACACCCCTTGTAACCATCCAGTATGCATAAGAAAGAATACCAACACCTATGACGAATACTATTGTGCAGACAACCGGGTTCTTCATGGTAACCTTCTCAGTTTTCTTACCTGCATTGAGAAGATCAATAAGCTTACATCTGCTGATACTGAATGTGTTAAATATCATAACTAACACATACATAATTGCAAAATATATTAAAGTCTTGACGCATGCCTTCATTGAGAATATGAATTTAAACTTAGTCATATCAGCATCAAACATATTAGCAACAATCACGCTCATAAACTGTGAAAGGATTGTACCAATAACAAGCCCTGCCACAAGTGAAACAATGCCGATAAGCAGTGTCTCAAAGAAAAGAATCACTGAAATCTTTCTCTTGCTCATTCCAAGTGTAAGATATATGCCAAACTCCTTATTACGTCTTTTAATAAGAAAACGGCTTGCATATATAATCAGAAATCCAAGTATGCACGATACGAATACGCTTACTCCTGAAAGAATGTCATTCATCAGCTTGATAATATCCATCACATTTGCTCTTACATCAAGCATAACGCTCTGGCTGTCAATTGCATTAAACACATAAAATATTGCAACACCAAGAATAAGAGTGAAGAAATAGACGGTATAATCCTTTAAACTCTTCCTGATGTTCTTTAAAGATATCTTAAAGAGCATTATTAAGGTCGCCTCCTAACAATGTCACAACATCAATGATTTTATCAAAAAATTCTTTTCTTGTAGATTCGCCTCTGCGTATCTCATTGAAGATTTTACCGTCCTTGATAAATATCACTCTGCCTGCGTAGCTTGCAGTAAATGCGTCATGTGTTACCATAAGAATTGTTGCCGAAAGCTCAGTATTAAGAAAATTAAAGCTCTCAAGTAACATCCTTGATGACCTTGAGTCAAGCGCTCCTGTCGGCTCATCAGCAAGAATAAGCTTTGGGTTCGTAATAATGGCTCTTGCACTTGCTACCCTCTGCTTCTGTCCGCCTGACATCTGATAAGGATATTTGTTTAATACATCTTCAATGCCAAGCTCTCTTGCAGTCTGTCTTACTCTTAATTCAATCTCCCTTGCCGGAACATTCTGTATAGAAAGTGCCAGTGCAATATTTTCAAATGCTGTTAAAGTATCAAGAAGATTAAAGTCCTGAAAGATAAAGCCTAACTCCTCTCTTCTGAACTTGTTAAGCTTATTGCCCTTTAACTGGGTAATTTCATTGCCTCCGACATATATCTTACCTGTAGTCACCTTATCAAGTGTTGATATACAGTTAAGAAGCGTTGTCTTTCCTGAACCGCTCGCTCCCATTATAGAAACGAATTCTCCCTTTCCAACCTCAAACGAAATATTGTCAATCGCTTTGGTAAGACTTGATTTGTTTCCATAATACTTTTCAATGTTATCAATCTTAAGTATTGTTTCCATAATAATTAATTCCTTTCATATAGATTAATTATGTTTTACCACTTAACTAATCCGGTGTCGTTTGTTCAATATTACGGAACATTACATTTTTGTAACATTACGCCAGTACTATGTAATGATACTACTAACAGGTTTTATTGATAATTCTGCCATCTGATATCTCTATAATCTCATCAGATAGCTGGTCAAGTTCTTCTTTATCATGGCATGCAATAATTATTACCGCTCCTCTTTTCTTCTGTTCTTCTAATATATCATGAACCTTCTCAACACTTACCTCATCAAGTGCATTAATCGGTTCATCAAGAATAATAATATCAGGATTTTCCATAACTGCTGCCGCAATTCCTAACTTCTGCTTCATTCCCAGAGAATACTTTCTGTAAGTCCTCTTGTCATCCGGATCAAGTCCGATATCTTCAAGTGCCTTTCTTATCTGTTCATCACCAATTCTGTTCTGAATAGATGCCAGCACCTTAAGATTCTTAAATCCTGTATAATTACCTATAAATGCAGGATTCTCAATTAACACGCCTATACTTTCCGGAAAAGATATATCTTTTCCAAGTATCTTTCCATCAATATCAATTATTCCTGAATCCGGAGTAATAAGCCCGCATATAGCACGCATAAGCATAGTCTTTCCTGAACCGTTCTTTCCTCTTAATCCATATACCTTTCCACCTGTAAATTCCAGATTGATATCCCTTAATATTGGTGCTTTCTTAATCGTTTTATTAACATCTGTTATTTTAATATACATTTTTTAATCCTCCCTCACAAGAATATCTTTTTTCTTAAATCCAATCATTCCGACCACATACACGACAATATATACAACAATGCATACCGCAGCTGACTGCCATACCTGTATTCTCTGTGTATTATACACACTGCTTCTTACCACCATCGAATTATTTCCTATCATAATCGGATTGTTTATAAATACTGACATAACATTCCATGCCATAACTGCGAGCATGCCAATCATCGGATTCGTAAACATGGAGATTGTCATCTGAACCAGCGCTGTTACCAAAGAAACAACAACCGGCATTACAAGCATATACACTATAATCCACACATTTGCCGGATTATCCGGAACAGACTTATTACTAATCTTTTCAAAAAGCTCATAATTAACCTTCATGCTCAGATTTCCATTACATAATCCATATACAAATGCTGTTGCATACTGAATTGCATATACAGAAAGCACAGTCAGGCAGTTCCACAGACATTTACTGTTCCACCACAGCCTTCTGCTTCTGCATTTCATAAGAAAATCAATTCCTACGCCTTCACAGTCATCATTGCAATAACTGTATATCATGAATGGGACAAGAAACTGAATCAGCATCCACACAAAAGGAAATACAATCTTTCCCTCCTTAATAATAAGAACAGGATCATAACCGCCCTGAATAAAGAATATCGTATCCATCATTCCGAATTCATGATTTCCTAATATTATCAGCACTCCGGCAAGCATAAGAACGGCGATTAAATATCTGAATCTGTCAGCATAGAAACCTCTTGCAATATCATGCCATATAACGCCTCTTATACTTTTGTTACTCATCTTCTTTTTTATATTCATAATACTCACGCTTTCTTTGAAGAATAAGACCTGCAATAATCAGAACAGCCATAATTAAAGCAGCTATGCCAAGCTTTCTGGCGCACTCTCCGGAACTATACCATGCAGCCCCGAATATAATCAGCTTATGGTAGGTAAGCGGTATAAATATATCTACTCCTGCAAATATAATAACAGCCACACCTGATATAACATCTGACGAAAATATTATTTCAAATATAATTCCTATAAAACATGTTATCGCAATCATCAAAGCCATTAATATCCAGTAAACAAACATTACCTGTATGCTTGTCACCTCACCTGCCGGCAATACATCCAGATTCATTAATTTGTAACTTGAATAACTGTTCCAGTTAAAAAATACATCAAATTTAGTTGCTGCATATGCAATTGCAGCCAGTTCATATATTAACGACAGCACTGCCGAATACACTATCGTACAGATACTCTGCCACAGATATATTCCTGCTCTCGAACTGTATTTCAGAATTATCATTGGATCTCTGTCACATTTCATCATTCTCTGATTGCAGACAGATGCTATAATCATCATAAGAGGAAATACATAATTCTGTGACATACAGGTCAATACATCTAATACACATGGTGTTCCCGACACATTTCTCTGTAAAGTTCTTAAGAAAACCGTAAGCAGAACTTCCTGTGAAATAACTGCTCCTGCAATCCAGAACAGCATTTCCCTGTTAACATATCTTCTTCTTAATTCATTCCACATATTATTTACCCAATCTCACATACTTACCCGGAGTTACTGAGAAATACAACTGCCATTCTTCTTTGTTCAGCTTATCAGCATTTATGCTGTGAGGAAATGATATGCTGTGGATAAGGAAAGGTATATCTACAGTAATGCTTGTCCCCTGCTCAAACTTAGAAAAATTGACATCTTTGTTAATTTCTCTTATATAATCATTAGATACTCCCTGTGAAAAAGCTCCCGATGCAAGTCTGATATCTGCATAAGGAAATCCTTTCATCTCACCCGTTATATCTAAAGTACATTCAGCAACCATCACATATAAATCATCCTGCTCATCACTTATGTCTTTTCTTTTGTCAATTCCATACTCATTCAAAAAATCTTCAATTGACATAACCTTATAACTGCTGACAGATGCCGAATATCCGCTAAGTTCAACCTGTTCATTAATCTCATATTCAGTTACACTTCCCTGGGGATACATCTTATTGACTTTAACTATATAGAACGCTGCCACTCCCGCCAATATACATACTAACGCTATTATTAATATTTTCTTCTTCATATCAGATTGCATCCTTTCTTCTGCTTCGTACAAAATACGATACTGTTATCAGCACTATTAACATCACCATATCAATTATCATAAATTTCAGTTCAGAATAACGCAGTTTGGATGCTGTCAGATATTCCATAGGGCCATCTCTTCCAATAGATGAACAAACAATATAATAAAAGAAATACATCATGAATGGTGTAAGTGCGACCATAAACCTGTTATTTACAAGGTCTGCAAATATGTATGCAATACAGTTAATAAGTCCAAATCCCACAAATGCAAATAAAAATACTATAACAGCCATTGCAAACGGTGCTTTAAAAAATAAATCTCCAAAAACTGACAGTTTTGAGAAATTAAACTGTGAGCTGACCGATTCTGGCTTAAAAGCTGGCAAAATCATAGCTGTCACAACAAATGATATAACAAGCGGAAAGCTTGCCACAAAACCACCTACTATAAACTGGGCAAAAAGCTTCGCTTTGTAATACTTCTTTTTATCAATTCTTGTAAATATATTATTAACATAATGCTTCTTCACATCCATCAATATACTTATAGAATATGGCAATGCTGTCAGCAGCGGCATAATAAAGTAATAAAGAAATACATAAGACCCCGGTCTTACTCCCATCCACTTCATATATAGTCCCGGAAGCTGTATACCGCTGTATTTTCCCATCTCAAGCAGTTTATCTAATGTTTTTCTTGCAGGAATAATCTCGTTCCATATATTAAATCCAACAATAACTAATCCTATTACTACAGATATTATAAGCATCTTATTCTTAAATGCTCTTTCCATTTCTATTTTAATTAATTTATTCATTTTCTCCTCCCGGTTCATGTATGATTGCTAATGGTCCTATATATGGTGATGTCCTATCATGAAAACTCAAAGCAATTGTGTCATTTTCAACCTCTTCGTCTGTAAATATACAATATAATATTAATTTTTTTGTTTCACCTTTTTCAAAACTGAAATATGTTTTTCCCATTTGATTGGCTTCTGCATCAGAGCCAACCGTTCCTGCATTTTTAATAGGCGGATGTGTTCCATCATCTTTTAAACTTTCTATATACCAAACAGTCTGAAAAATATTATCATATACACCAGATGTTTCGTTATCATCAACATCCTTAGTTATTTCTAATTCTACTGCTGCATAGTAATAATCTGATATAAAGTTATTATTACTATCCATGCTAGCCTTCTTATTTTCTAATCCATAATCAATCCTATTTATATCAAAGTCACACTGTCTCGATACTTTACAATCATTAACTCTTACATGAAATATGTTATAAGTACTTCTATCATTTTCATCATATTTACCAGATGTCAAAATATGCAATTTTACATCGAACTCTTCTCCATATCCAGCAATTTCTATTCCTTCATATGGTTTACTTTCTGTAGAATCATTTTTAACATTTACTGTAGTCTTCTCTGTCTCTTCCTGACTTGTTGCAAGTGTCGGCATTTCTTTTGTCAGCTTATCAAGCGTACCATTCTTAACCCCTATTAGAATTGACAATAATAATACTGCTATAACTGCTATACTTATTACTGCACTTTTTATTTTCTTCTTCATATTTCTCCCTTTCAAGTAAGAGATTGTATACCGTTATCTGATATACAATCTCTTTTCTAGCAGATAATTATATCAGATTCTATACACTGTCTGGACTCCATAAAAAACCAACTGAATATTCAGCCCCTGTATTACTTTCACACTTTATTGCTGCTCCATCATATCCATTTTCTTTGACATAGTTATACATCCATATCTCATCTCCTGGATTAACATCATAATCAATCAATTCAAAATCTTCACAATATCCCGTTTCATCCACCCCAACAAGTGTTGCATTAAAAGAATATCCGTTCGATGATTCTATACCTTTGATATATCCACATGATGTATCTTCTTTCAATCTACTAGACGTATAATCCAGATACTCCCCCGCAGATTCATCAAATGACATATGGGCATACTCATCTTTGCAATTATTAGCCCACACTACACCACCACCAATTGACATTACCATTGCTCCTGCTGCAACTATTGTTGTCAGCTTTCCTGTTAGTTTCTTTAAATCCATAAAGAAATCCTCCTTAGATTTTAATCAGATACATAAGTACCTGTCTGCTTCAATGTATCTTTTATATTTATCAATTTCAATAGCCCATGCACAAGCGGTCGTTTTTTTGCACAAGTGGTAATTATCTTGTTTTAAAAAACTTATTTAATTTGCTTATGGTTCATGTACGATTGCTAATGGACCTATAAATGGTGAATTTTTAAGACTAAAACTTATAACAAGTTTATCATTTTCGACTTCTTCATCCGACAATATATAATATAATGTTAATGTTCTTGTTTCTCCTTTTTCAAAGCTAAAATTTGTTTTTCCAATTTGATTAGTTTCCGCATCAGAGCCAACACATGCACTAGTTTTAAATGACTGTGTTGTTCCATCGCTATTCAATTTTAATATAGACCAAGTCGTCTGAAAAACATTCATATAATCCATCACATCATTATCATCAATATCCTTTGTTATCTCCAATTCTACTGTTGCATAATAAAAATCTGATATAAAATTATTGTTTTCATCCAAACTTTTTTTCTTATTATCCAATCCAAAATCCAACCTGTTAATATCAAAATCACACTGTCTCGATATCTTGCAATCATTAACTTTTACATGATATATATTATATGTAGTTCTATCATTTTCGTCGTACTTACGGCCATCTATTTTTCTACGTATTACAAACTCTTCTCCATATTCAGCAACCTCGATTCCATCATAAGGTTTACTTTCTGTAGAATTATTTCTCGCATTTACCGTTGCCTTTTCTGTCTCTGCCTGATTTGTTGCAAGTGTCGGCATTTCTTTTGTCAGCTTATCTAGTGTACCATTCTTAACACCAATTAGAATTGCCAATAATAATACTGCTATAACAACTATACTTATTACTGCACTCTTTATTTTCTTCTTCATATCTTCTCCTTATACTAAAAAGACTGTACATCCATCAATGTACAGTCTTAATGTAATTCCCTATTCACTTGTTTTCAATAGCATATGCACAAGCGGTCGTTTTTTGACACAAGTGGTAATTATTCTTTATCTTTCTTAACATATTTGGTTGAAAGGAATATATGACATGTTACTTTTCCATCCTTTTCCTCATACCTGATTTCCCCATTATATTTGGCAACAATATCCCTTATGCTCTTCGTACCAATTCCATGATTATTCTTATCAAGCTTAGTAGTCAGGAACGGATTCTTTCTGTTAAGAAATGTTTCTTTAACAGGATTCTCCACATCCATGAATATTCCACCCCTGCTTGTTATCTCAACATTGACATACGGATCACTGCATTTTGCTGCTGCCTCAATGGCATTATCAATTACATTTCCGGCAAGAATACACATATCTATATCATCAATCAGTCCAACCTGACCAAGTACCATACATGTAAATGCTATATTCTGCTTTTCACATTTATCATTCTTATCATTAAGAATATAGTTGAGCGTTCTATTATCACAGTATTTTCTATAAGCATATGAATTGATTTTCTCACTCATAATATTCTTTAAGAAATCTTCTGCCTTATCATAATTGTTGTCATCCATATAACCAATTGCAGAAGTCAGGCACTGCTTAAGGTCGTGTCTTAACTTTCTGCTTTCTTCATACATTTTCTGGACACGTTCAACCTCAAACTGTTCGTTAGCATATTCTATCCTTTTATTAATCTCCTCTGTCCTGTTAAAAAAGTCCTGCATCCAATGTCCGATTATTTCAAATGTTAAAACTGTCACAATTAATATTCCAGCGGTCTCTACCCCATAATTATATGTGTCATATATGCCTGTTCCAAAGAATAATCCCGCCAGCACTGAACTTACACATATCTGTATGAACATCATTTCCAGATTATCCAATTCCCAGTATTTTATAATTACTGCAGACAGATAGACTACAAACATATATAATTCCACAATCAGATATATGATACATATTGCTATTATATCAGCCTGATTAGCAGATAATATGGCTATTCCGATACAATTTATCAGTGATATTTCCAGTATTACCTTAATTGTTATCTGTTCTATATACTGTACAATCAGAATGGCAATGATAATCATTAGTTCCATTATCACCCATGGATTAATTCCATAATATGTCATTATATAGACTGCTGCTCCTGCACCCACTAACAGAACCATCTTAATCACATGTATTATATTATCTCCCGTCAGCTTCCTTATCTTGTCCATAATAAATATTACACCTGTATTCATTACACACAGGAATACACATGTAAGCACTATATTAATTATATCCATCATACCTGTTTCCTACCTGTTATTATCAAACATGAATTTTCTGTATTCTTCTATGACATCTTTCTTCCTGCGCCTGCTTATAGGAACACGCTCGTTATTATACATCACAAATACATCGTTATCTTCATCAATGCACTTAATATATTTCATATTAATAAGCACGCCCTTGCTTGACTGCACAAATCCATATTTTTCAAGCTCTGCAACATGCTTACTATACGAATCTGCCAATAATATTTCTCCTTTAAGACTTTTGACACATATCTTCCTTTTCTGCGTTGCAATTGAAACAACCCTGTCAACATAGAATTTCTCTCCACCCAGTTCTATTACCTGCCTCATCTTTATCAGTTTATCAACTATCTTTACCATCATTCTTGTAAATTCACGGTCAAATCTGTCTTTAACTATATACCCAAGCGGTCTGAATCTGAATGCTTCATAAACCAGATTCTCATGAGATGTAACAAATATTATAATTGCGTCATTATTCATTAAAACTATCTGTTCCGCAATATCAAATCCATTCTCATCGCCCAGTTCAAGGTCAAGAAATACCATATCATAAGCATTATCTGAATAATTATTAATAATTGTCTGACCGTCATTGTAGATATCCACCTGACAATCTTCTCCCTGAAAATACTGCTTAAATACATCTTTTATAGTCGTCCGTTCCTTCTCACAGAACTCTCTGTTGTCATCACATACTGCCACTTTCATTGCTGTCTGTTATCTCCTTATAGAAATCATTCTTATAAAATGTAATCTTCACCCGTGTATATTCGCCCTTTACCGACTCAATGGTTATGGCATGTCCTAACTTGTCACAAAGCTTCTTTACAATATAAAGTCCCATTCCTGTTGCCTTGGAGAACTCTCTTCCATTCTCCCCTGTAAATGATTTGTCAAAAACTCTCGGCAAATCAGACGCATTTATACCAATTCCATTATCCAATATTTCAAGAACAATACATTTCTTATCCTCTGCTGCCGACATCTTTATATACGACTCTGTCTTTGTCTTATCCTTGTACTTTATGCTGTTATTCACTATCTGGTTAAGCATGAATTCCATCCACTTTGCATCTGTAAGAACAATCCTGTCTGCATTGCTCACTTCAAATGTGATATCATTTTCAAGCAGATCATCCTTATTCTTTAATGCTACATTACTTATAATCTTAGACAGTCTGGCATCGTTAATTATATAGTCTTTTTCTGCATTTTCGCTTCTCACATAATAAAGAATCTGCTCAATATAGTTGTTAATTCTTCGAATCTGCGTATTCATTCTGTCTGCAAATTCTTTATCACATTTATCCATATGATTATGAAGTATAAGAGTAAGTGAAGCTATTGGAAGCTTTATCTCATGAATCCACATCTCAACATACTCTTTGAACTGCTCCATTCCCAGCCTGTATCGTTTAACATTCTCCGTCATCGACCTGTCTATGTCACTCACAGAATCATAGAAAATCTGCCCTTCATAGAAAGCCGGTCTGATAAGTGTCTCTGTAATAAGATATTTTTCTTCAAGTGCAGCTATGTTAATCTCCAGTTCGTCATAGAACTTCTTTCTGTGGTAATAATCTGCCAGCACAACTGCAATATAGCATATTGTCATTATAAATATCTCTGCAATTATCAGCTGGACAGACACCTTGAAGGCTGCCATCATAAGTACGCTTATGATAAGCATTGCCGCAAATATACACACTGAATACAGTCTGTCTTTAATATATTTTCCTAATTTCATAAAAGAATATATCCCTGTCCCTTTCTTGTCTCAATAACATCTTCCATGCCTATATCTTTAAATCTGCCTCTTAATCTGCTTATATTCACAGTCAGCGCATTGTCATTAAGATACTCCTCATTGTTCCACAGCTCAGTCATAAGCTCATCTCTTGAAACTATATGCTCCCTGTGTGATAACAGATACATGAATATTGTCATTTCATTTTTAGTAAGAGTTATCTCGTCATCCTTATACTTAATAACACCCTTGTGTGGCAGTATTTCCATTCCACGGTAAGTTGTTGTATTATCTGACTTCGCACCAAGCCTCTTAAATACCGCATTAATCCTTAAGAGCAGTATTGTCGGATTATACGGCTTGGTTATATAATCATCTGCCCCATAACTCATGGAAAGCACCTCGTCAGCCTCGGAATCCCTGCTTGTAACCATGATAACCGGCACATCTGATTTACTCCTTAACTGCTGCAAAAGCATTTCCCCATTCATATACGGAATATTGATATCTAGCAGAACCAGGTCTGGCTCTGCAGCAATAATACTGTCACATGCATTTTTAAAATTAGACAGAACCTCTGCCTCATACCCTGAATTTTCCAGCAGCTCCTTAAGCTCCCTGCTTATATCTTTATCGTCTTCAACAATCAGAATTCTGTTCATTATCAGTTCCTCACTACATTTTGATATAAATGTATTGTAAACTGTTTTACTAAAAAAAGACAGAGAAAACGCAAAAAGGTTTCTCTGTCTTTTTATAAATATAAGCTGGTTTCGAGTCCGCATCCTGTTAGAAGCTGTGGCCGCCGCCACTTCCTCCACCGCCGCCGGATGAGCCTCCTCCGCCACCTCCGCCTGACGAACCGCCAGAACTTGATTCTCGTGGAGAATATGTTTTTGTCTGATGTGTAAATACAACATTACAATTATTAAATGCCCTGTACTCAAACAATCCATTCATAAGGCTCTTTGTTGATGCCTTCCTCTTTGAGGAGTACACACGCACAATTATATAATTAATGACAACTGCAATAACAACCGCAAGCAATGCATTACTTATATATTTCATTGGCTGTGCAATCTTTCTTCCCTGAAGCAGCGTATATTCCTGTTCATATACCTTCATCGCACATATATAATAGTCTGCATCAGATGCATAAGTATACACATTGTCGGTAATTGTTTCTGCATATGCCTTATTAATTGTCCTGTTAATAGCACCATTACTATGTATCCATATATTTCTGTTATCCATATCAATAACGAATATCGTTCCGCTCTCAGAGCCATATTTTTCTCTGTACAGAGACTTAATATAACTCTCTGTCGAAGTGCTGTTATAGCTTATAGAGTTAAACATAACATTACCATAAGTGGTAATTAATTTCATCTTCTCAAGGAGCATGCTCTTCTCAGAAACTGATAAAAGAAATGCATCATCAACAATCACTGCTTCATAGCCTGTATCCTGATTAACATAACAGAAATCCTGATTAGCATAATCTTCAACCTCATAGCCTGTATCAGCGTATACTCTGCCTCCTGCCAATGCGATAATTAGAACTGCTACAAGAAAGGTCAGTAAAAATGTTATTTTCCTACGCATTATCATTACCTCCCTTATAATTATCAAACTGTGGCAGTCTTCTTGTTGCAAGCACATTGTAGTACTTAATAAGCTCAACAAGTGTAAACATCAACGAAGCAAGCACAAATATAACTGCACCATAATAAAAAAGGTCAGATACCGGATTAATAAGCAGAATCAGTGTTGAAACAGCCAATGCTACAAGTGCACCTACACTTCCCGGCACATTTTTTCCTCCTGATACTTCTTTACATGTCCTGCAATTACTAAGCGTAATAATAACGCCTATAGCAAAGCATGCCGCACTGACGAAAAAAGAAGAACCCACTGAAAATACTGCACTGAATAAAGAAAAAGCAAACATAAAATTAGGAATTCCAACCATGCACATTGCAAATATAACAACAACCTTTAACAATGGTGCCATTTTATTTTTTTCTTTCTTACTTACTCTGTTAATCCTTGCATTATTTTTGCCATCAGCCATCTGTTTTGCCAGATTATCATTATCTGTTCCGGCTTTATATCTGCGGCTGGAAAGCTTTGATTCTTCCCATGAGCCTCTGTCATCAAGCTTCTGGTCCCGTCTCTTTATTTTTCCCAGTTCATACACATACAATATAATTGTAATCAGTGCTATTACAGCTGCAACATTAAGTGTTACCTTCGGTCTTAATGTGAAGAACATATTAAGTAATATAAATATCGGAACAGCCAGAAGTGCTGACCCAGCAAAATATCTGCCAATAGAAACCGGTAAATCTGCCGATACTTTTCCAGTCTGACCATTGACCGTTGCATATGCAACTCTGTCCCTGTTCCTATACGACAGAAACCACACTGGATACAATGTCCTGTCAACAGACTCGATTACCGCATTACATTTTGATTTAATAGTACTTTCTGTTTCATGAAGTGATACCCCTCCGAGCGGGATATTATTGGATACATAATCATATGTCTCTTCACCAGCCATATCAATTGCATCATTCATATAAACATCACACCCTACATCTGCCGTATCAGCATAAAATCCGCTAAGAAATGCCGGCGTAAATCCCGCCATATTCTTAACATCATACGGTGCAATCGCCTCACTTATATTATCATCAAATGAAGATGACGCATCAAACGATATTCCCTTATACTGACAGTCCATATCACCGTTAATATTAAAGTGATCCGTATAAATGTAATCTCCCCGTCTTTTGCTTTTCTCTCCTCTTAATACAACAGGACCTTTCTGTGATACATGATAAGCCCAGTATGGCATATAGATTCCCCTGAAACCATCAATATATTTTTCATCTTTTAATTCCTTAGGTGCAAACCATGCACGCTTCATCATCTTCTTATATTGATTCTTACAATCCTGCTTGGTTTTGCTGAACGGAATAATATATCCCGGACGGAGTTCTTTGGAAATTCTGCTTTCCAGAACTGTAGATGCTCCACAGAAGCTGCAGAAATCAGCAATCGTATTATCTGTACTCATAATTTCACCGCCACACTGCGGACACTTGAATACCGTAACATCATATTCCTTATTTTCTTCAGCCGAATTTCCTTCTCCAAGCTTATATGGATTATAATGTGTATTACAATGCTCACATAACATCGACTGTGACGATATATCAAAAATTAACCGTCCGCCACAATTAGGACACTGATACATTCATTCTCTCCCCTCATATGTAATAACTTAATTCAAAGTTATGCTAATTGTAGCATCCATTATTACTCTTTTCAAACCCACATTTAGTATGAAAACGCACAAAAAAACAGGTCTTGCGACCTGCCTGAATACATTATATTTCATATTGCTCTTTCAAAACTGCACATTAAAATTCTTTCATCCGATTACTCTTAAGAATAACTCTCTTTGTTCTATCCAAACCGTCTTAACCTTTTCTCTTGGTTAAGCCCTCGACCTATTAGTACAGATCAGCTCCATATGTCACCACACTTCCACCTTCTGCCTATCTACCTCGTCGTCTTCAAGGGGTCTTACTAACTTATGTTATGGGATATCTCATCTTGAGGGGGGCTTCACGCTTAGATGCCTTCAGCGTTTATC
>OLJA01000688.1_pt1 | contig 21023 bp, 15 predicted proteins | sample 1601401 | NCBI WGS metagenome assembly OLJA01 (sample SAMN01915217, study PRJEB22387) | human gut metagenome | isolation source: stool | host: Homo sapiens | place: USA | reverse complement strand
TGGCGCTGGACGGCTGGCGGCCTGCCGCGCCGCTGACGCTGTGGGAGCTGCCCCAAGGCCGCGCCCTGCCGCAGCCGCCCGCACCCCCGGCGGAGCTGGTGCTCGACAAGGCTCCCTCTATGCTGCCGGTCAGCCGTCTGGTATTTGCCGACAGTGACGCAGAAGCCGACGAATTTTACTCGGCGGCCTGCACCGCGCTGGCCCACGGCGTGGGGCAGTGCCGCGCCCTGTTGCACGGCAGCCGGCCAGTCTGCACCGTGGGCTGCTATGAGCAGAGCGAGAATGAGAGCTATATGGCGGCGGGCGTGACCGCGCCGGACTGGCAGGGCAGGGGACTGGCCCGCTGGCTGATCGTTGGCCTTGCCAACGAGCTGGCCGCACGGCGCACCGTCCGGTTTGCCTGCTTCCCGGAGCTCTGCGGCTTTTACAGCCAGCTAGGATTTATACAAAACGGCAAAATACAATATTATACTACAGATTGGACTATAGAATGATTGAACAATTTTACAACCTGCGCCCCGAGGTGCTGGCACTGGACCGCAAGGCGCTGGAGCTCTGCCGTGCGCAGTTTGCCCACGTGGAGGAAATCCGCGACTACAACCAGCTGAAGATGCTGCGCGCCTTTACCGACTGCGGCGTGGAGGCCCGCCACTTCTGGGGTTCCAGTGGCTACGGCGTCTGGGATGACAGCCGCAACAAGCTGGAGGAAGTCTTTGCCCGCTGCATGGGCGCTGAAGCTGCGCTGGTGCGTCCCCAGTTTATGAGCGGCACCCACACGCTGACGGTGGCACTGTTCGGCCTGCTGCGCACCGGTGACACCCTGCTGGCCGCCACCGGCCGCCCCTATGACACACTCGAGGGCGTCATTGGCATCGGCGAGGCGGGCAAGGGCTGCGGCACCCTGCGCGAGTACGGCGTACATTATGACGAGTGCCCGCTGCTGCCGGACTTTACGCCCGACTATGACCTGATTGCCGAGAAGGCCAAAACCGCCACGGTGGTGCACATCCAGCGCAGCCGCGGCTACACCCAGCGCAACGCCTTTGATTTGGACACGATTCAGAAGGTGGCGGACACCGCCCGCAAGGCCAACCCCAACGCGGTGATTTTTGTGGACAACTGCTACGGCGAGTTCACCCAGATTCGTGAGCCGGTGGCGGTCGGCGCGGACCTTATGGCGGGCAGCTTCATCAAGAACCCCGGCGGCGGCATCACCCCCACCGGCGGCTACATTGCGGGCCGCCGCGATCTGGTGGAAAAGTGCAGCCACCGCTTCACCGCGCCCGGCATCGGCGGCGATTTGGGCTGCACGCAGGATAGCCTGCGCGACACCTTCCTTGGCTTCTACTACGCGCCGGGTGTTGTCTGCGAGGCACTGAAAACCGCCATCTACGCCCAGTGCCTGCTGGAGCTGGTTGGCGTGCATCCTGTGCCGCGCTACACGGCAGACCACAATGACATTGTGACCTGCTTTGACTCCGGCAGTGCCGCCGCGCTGACCGGTTTCTGCGCGGGCATCCAGCACAACAGCCCGGTGGACAGCTTTGCCAGCCCCGAGCCCGCCGACGAGCCGGGCTACACCGACAAGGTGGTTATGGCCTCCGGCAGCTTTACCGAGGGCAGCACGATTGAAATTTCCTGTGATGGCCCGCTGCGTGCGCCCTACACCTGTTATCTGCAGGGCGGTGTCAACTTCACCGCGGGCCGCGCCGCCGTGCTGAACGCCGTGCAGAACGCGTTCTTTGCGGAGTAACCCCCGGGTCGGGCGTGCCTGGCCCCTACAGCGCACTATAAAAAACAAAAACGCTCCCACGCATCACCAAACGATGCGCGGGAGCGTTTGTTACAGGCTGTCAATGCTTCACAAAGTCGCGGACAAGCGCCTGCAGCAAATCATCACGGTCAATGCGGCGGATGATGGCGCGGGCGTTCTTGTAGGTTGTGATGTAGGTCGGATCCTCCGACAGGATGTAGCCTACGAGCTGATTGATGGGGTTGTAGCCCTTCTCCTCCAGCGCACGGTAGACCTGCAGTACCGCCTGCTTGATTTCCATATCACGGTCATCACGGATAGAGAATACGGCGGTAGGTTCAGAGATCGGCATATCAATTCTCCCCTTTACTGGATATTACTAGCCCTATTATACTCAATAAGCGTCAAATTTGCAAGCGGAAAACCAAGGAATTTTATACAGAAATCCAAATTTTATAAACACCCCTGCCTAAAACTGCTTTTGCTTTTTGGGCGGGGGTGTGCTATAATACAAGAAAACTGTCCGCAAAGGAGAAACACCCTATGAAATTTTCCGAAATGCCCTATGAGCGCCCGGATCTGGACGCGGTGAAGCAGCAGTTCGCCGGGCTGCTGGCCCGCCTGCAGGCGGCAGAAACCTACGCAGAAGCGCGGGAGGTTTTTCTGGAGGAGGAAAAGCTCAACAAGCATGTGGACACGGCAGCCCAGCTGGCCAGTGTGCGCAACTCCATCGACACCCGCGATAAATTCTATGACGGTGAGATGAACTTCTGGAACGAGGCGCTGCCCCAGCTGCAGGAGTGCCAGAACGCGTGGAGCCGCGCTATGCTGGACTCCCCCTTCCGCAGTGATTTTGCCGCGGAGTACGGCAATCTGATGTTCGTCAACGCGGAGATTGCAGACAAAGCGTTCTCGCCCGCCATTCTGGACGAGATGGCGCAGGAGAACAAGCTCACCACCGAGTACGGCAAGCTGATTGCCTCGGCGCAGATCCCCTTTGAGGGCGGCATCTACACCCTCAGCCAGCTCTCGCCGTTCAAGAATGACCCCGACGATGCCCGCCGCCTTGCCGCGTGGAAGGCCGAGGGCGCATGGTATATCGAGCATCAGGCTGAGCTTGACAGCATCTATGACCAGCTGGTTCATCTGCGCGATACGATGGGTAAAAAGCTCGGCTATGAGGGCTACACCACACTGGGCTACTACCGCATGGGCCGCAACTGCTACACCAAGGCCGATGTGGAAAAATTCCGCGCCGCCGTGGTCAAGTACATTGTGCCGCTGGCCGACAGCATCTACCGCGAGCAGGCCAAGCGTCTGGGCAAGCAGTACCCGATGAATGCGGCCGATAATGCCCTGATGTTCCGCAGCGGCAACCCCAAGCCCGCAGGCGATGCGGATGCAATCCTGAAGCAGGGCAAAAAATTCTATGAGGAGCTCTCCCCGGAAAGCGGCGAGTTCTTCAACAAGATGCTGGAGAATGAGCTGCTGGATGTGCTGTCCACCCCCGGCAAGGCGGGCGGCGGCTACTGCACCGGTCTGGGTGATTACGAAATGCCGTTCATTTTTGCCAACTTCAACGGCACCCAGCACGATGTGGAGGTTGTGACCCATGAGGCGGGCCACGCCTTTGCGGCCTATATGAACCGCGACCGCATCCCGTACAGCTATGTCTGGCCCAGCATGGAGGCCTGCGAGGTTCACTCGATGTCGATGGAGTTTTTCGCATGGCCGTGGGCCGAGGGCTTCTTCGGCGCGGACGCACGCAAGTTCCGCTACAGCCATCTGGCGGGCGCGCTGACTTTCATTCCCTACGGCACGATGGTGGACCACTTCCAGCACATTGTCTATGAGCACCCCGAGCTGACCCCGGCCCAGCGCCACGAGGAGTGGAAGAAGCTGGCCGCCATCTACCAGCCGTGGCAGCGTCTGGACGGCGAGATTCCGTTCTATGGCGCGGGCGAGTACTGGCAGCGCCAGATGCACATCTACCAGAGCCCCTTCTACTACATTGACTACTGCCTGGCGCAGACCGTCAGCCTGCAGTTCTGGGCTATGCTGCAGAAGGACCGCACCGAGGCGTGGAACCACTATATGGCCTACACAAAGCAGGGCGGCAGCCGCACCTTCACCGAGCTGCTGAAGAACGCGGGCCTGACCACGCCGTTTGAGGAAAGCTGCCTGCGCGGCGTCAGCGAGGCGGCCAAGCAGTGGCTGGACAGCTATGACCTGACGGGGCTGGTATAATGGCAGACCGCAAAAAGAAGCACGCCTATCTGGATGATTTTGAAAAGGACCTGAACGGTAGCTACCACTACCGCGGGGCGCATTATCGCTATTCGGCGCAGACGCCGCGGGGCAGGGTACTGCCGCGGCTGTGGCTCTGCTGCGGCGGCGGTGCGGCGTTGACCGTGGCGGCGGGCGTCCTGCCCGGGGCCACGGCGCACGCGCCTGTGTACCTGCTTGTGCCCTATATGGCGGCGCTGGTGGCGGCCCTGTACACGGTGGTGCTGCTGGTGCGTATGACCCGCGGCGGCGCAAGGCTGCGGGCGTATATCTATGAGCAGACCGCGCAAAAATTGCCCTCTTTCTGCCTTGTGTCGGCGGTGCTGAACGCCGCGGCGGCCCTCGGACAGTGTGTAGCTGTGTTTTTGACTGATGGACAGATTTTGGGCGTGCAGGGTATATTTATAATATTTACAATTTTTGCCTGTGCTGCCTTTGCCGCGGCTGCGGTATTTGCCCGGCGGGTGCGCTGGGAAACCGAGGAATAAATATACACTATATATAAATAGGTAGAAGCAAGCGTATCCGTGCGCGCCCCGCCGTAAGGTGGGGCACGCTTTTTGCTTGCGGCGTCGCAGAAAATACGCCAGGGCAGACGATACAGCGCGTAATTGCGGCCCTGCGGGGCCGCCTTCCCCCGGTGGGGGAAGGCAGGGGAAGCCTGCCGGCACGCAAAACACCGTCTAAAAAAAGCGGCCAAATTTTGTAAAAAGGGTACAAAAACAGGAAAAAGTGTGATTTCTGGTTGACTTTTGGGGCAATTTACGGTATCTTATAAGGTAAGCCATTATCGACAAGTGTACACTGTAAAAAAAACACAGCGTGCAGAAAGGGGTACCCCTTTCTCGTATTACGCTCTTGGGGAGCGTAATAATGATTTGTGGGTGAGGGCAAAATATAGGAGGTTTTACACACATGAAAAACACCAAGCAAGTCATTGCACTGGCATCTGCTGCCGCGCTCAGCGTCAGCGTGCTGGCTGGCTGCGGCGGTGCTGCTTCCTCTGCTGTAACCAGCGAGGCTGCCAGCACGGCCACCGCCGAGGCATCCACTTCCACCGGCAGTGACGGTACACTCGTCCTGTCCGACACTGGCTTTGAGGGCAAGTTTAACCCCTTCTTTGCCGCATCCAGTGCTGACCAGCACGTCATCGACCTGACCTTCGGTGCCCTGCTGGGCGCAGACCGCAAGGGCGAGATGATTCTGAACGGCATTGAGGGTGAGACCCGTGAGTACAACGGCACCGATTACACCTACCGCGGACCCGCTGACTGTGTTGTCACCGAGAACGCCGACGGCACCGTTGACTATGACATCACCCTGCGCGATGACATCACCTTCTCTGACGGCACCCCGATGACCATTGATGACGTCATCTTCTCTCTGTACGTCTATCTGGACCCCACCTATGATGGCTCTGCCACCATCTACTCCACCCCCATCGTCGGTCTGGAGGAGTACCGCAACTCCATGTCCACCCTGTCCAAGCTGATTGCTGAGGCCGGTGAGGACAACACCGACTACACCAACTTCACCGCTGACCAGCAGAAGGCCTTCTGGGATGCTGTCAACGACGGCGGCGTGAAGTTCGCCCAGGAGATCGTTGACTACATGATGGACAACGGTGCCACCGATGTCACCTCCGCCGCTGCTGGCTGGGGCTTCCAGCTGGACGATGGCGCTACCGCGAAGGACTTCTTCCTGGCCATCGGCGAGAACTATGACTGGAGCTTCTCCGCTATGGAGGCTGAGAGCGCCGGTTCCGCCCTGTCTGACCTGATTCCTGCTGACGTGTATGCTTACGCCACCACCGGTGTCTCTGTCGGTGACGCTGTCAACAACGTGGCCGGCATCGTCAAGACCGGTGACTACAGTATGACCCTGACCACCAGCGAGCTGTCCACCACCATGATTTACCAGCTGCAGATGGCCGTTGCGCCCCTGAGCTACTATGGTGACCCCAGCCTGTATGACTATGACAACAACTCCTTCGGCTTTGTCAAGGGCGACCTGAGCGGCGTCCGCGCCAAGACCGGCGCCCCGATGGGCTCCGGCATGTACACCTTCAACAAGTACAGCGACGGCGTTGTCTATCTGGATGCCAACCCCACCTACTTTGACGGCGCACCCAAGATTGCCCACGTCAACATGAAGGAGACCCAGGAGGCCGATAAGGTCACCGGCGTGCAGGCCGGCACCATCGACATTGCCGACCCCTCCTACTCTCTGGAGGTTGCCAGCCAGATTGCTGACATCAACGGTGCCGAGGGCAATGACGGCCCCGTCATCACCACCCGCCTGAAGGACTTCCGCGGCTATGGCTACATCGCCCTGAGCGCCAAGAACGTCAACGTCGGCGGCGATCCCTCCTCCGAGGCTTCCAAGGACCTGCGCAAGGCCATTATGACCGTTATCGCCGCTTACCGTGATGAGGGCATCGACTCCTACTACGGCGATACCGCCAGCGTCATCAACTACCCCGTCTCCAACACTTCCTGGGCTGCTCCCTCCGTCACCGATGACGGCTACAAGATTGCCTACTCCACCGACGTGGACGGCAATGATATCTACACCTCCGATATGAAGAGCGAGGACAAGTACGCTGCTGCTCTGCAGGCTGCTCTGGGCTACTTCGAGGCTGCCGGCTACACCGTCGAGAACGGTCAGGTGACCGCTGCTCCCGCTGGTGCCAAGATGGAGTATCAGATCAACATCGGTGCCGACGGCAACGGTGACCACCCCTCCTTCCAGACCCTGACCAACGCGGCTGCTGCCCTCAAGACCATCGGCTTCACCCTGACGGTCAACGATATGGCCAACGCCTCTGACCTGTATGCTTCCTATCAGTCCGGCGCTGCCGAGGGCTGGGTTGCTGCCTGGCAGTCCACCAATGACCCCGATATGTACCAGCTGTACCACAGCAAGGGTTCCACCAACTACTACAACATTGATGATCCCGACCTGGATGAGCTGATTATGGCTGCCCGCCAGACCACCGACCAGGAGGCCCGCAAGGCCATGTACAAGGAGGCCATGGAGATTATTCTGGATTGGGGCGTTGAGCTGCCTGTCTACCAGCGCAGCGAGGCCACCATCTTCTCCACCGAGCGTGTCAACATCGACACCATCGCGAAGGACATGACCCCGTACTGGACCTATATGTCTGAGCTGAACACCATGGAGCTGAACTGATTTACAGCCCCAATGCGGTTAAAGCAGGTGACCGCCCGATAAGGGCGGTTGCTTGCTGTCTGCGGCGACCCTAATATGGTTGTCCCACTCCCACGCAGGGTGCACCCTGCGTGGGATGGGGATGCCCACATTACGGCATTTCCCTGCAAAATTAACGCGGTATCAAACCGTGCAAGGAAGGAAAGAAAACTCTTGCGAAACTACATCATCAAGCGTATTGCGCAGTCGGTGCTGATTTTGTTCTGTGTTATGTTCATTATCTACGCGCTGATTCGCTGCCTGCCCAGCTCCTTTGCCGAGACCATGGCCATGCAGCTTGCGCAGGCCCCCGGCGCCAAGCCCTATGAGGAGTGGCTGGCCCAGCTCAATGCTGCCTACGGTCTGGATTTGGACATTGTGCCCGGTTTCTTCACCTGGCTGTCCAAGGCTATCGTTGGCAACTTCGGCGACAGCTGGAAGTGGAACGTTCCCGCTGTGCAGAAGTTCCAGGAGGTTGTCGGCCTGTCTGTCATTATGGGCGGCATCTCCTTTGTGCTGTCCCTGCTGATTGCGGTGCCTCTGGGCGTGCTGGCCGCCACCAAGCAGTACAGCCGTGCAGACTACGTCATCACCGCGGCGGCACTGGTCGGCATTTCGCTGCCCACCTTCTTCTTTGCCACGCTGCTCAAGCTGTTCTTCTCGGTCAAGCTGGGCTGGTTCGACCTGTATGGTCTGGTCGGCCGTGACTATGCCCAGCTGGATGCCATGGGCCAGCTCCTGGACAAGACAAACCACCTGGTGCTGCCCATCGTCACGCTGGTCATTGTCTCCATCGGCGGCTATATGCGCTACACCCGCACCAATATGCTGGAGGTGCTCAACGCAGACTACATCCGCACCGCCCGTGCCAAGGGCCTGTCGGAGCGCACGGTTATCTACAAGCACGCCTTCCGCAACACGCTGATTCCGCTGGTCACCATCATCGGCGGCAGCCTGCCCGGCCTGTTCAGCGGCGCACTCATCACCGAGACGCTCTTCTCCATCCCCGGCATCGGCTATATCTCCTACCAGTCCATGGTTGCGGGCGATATTCCGTTCACGATGTTCTACCTGTCCTTTATGGCAGTGCTGACGCTGGCCAGCAATCTGCTGACCGATATTCTGTACGGCGTGGTTGACCCGCGCGTGCGCATTTCTTAACGAAAGGAGACTGCACACCCATGAGTGAAAACACGCAGAACCAGAACCCCAAGCAGGAGCAGTACTCCCTGAACGATGACCGCCGCGTCAAGGTTTTGTCCCCCGGCGCGCTGGTTGCCAAGCGGTTCTTCCGCAACCGTCTGGCCGTGGTCGGCCTCTCCATTCTGGTGGCCATGTTCCTGTTCTCCTTCGTCGGCGGCCTTGTCAGCCCCTACGGTCAGGACGAGCAGTTCTTTACCTACACCCAGATGTCCAAGGAGTTTGTCGGCGTTACCCGCAATGACACGATGCGCTTTGTGGTGGCGGACGGCCAGAATTTCGGCTCCATCGCCCAGAGCAAGGCGCTGGAGGCTGTCAAGAAGGGCGAGACCGAGTTCAACTACAAGGATGTGGACTACACGGTCGACATCCTGAGCGACGATTTCTATGTGGTCTATCAGGGCCGCGATGTGATGGGCTACGCCAGCCGCGACCTCGTCAACGAGGCGGATGGCGCACCCAAGTTCAGCTTTGATGCAAAGCTGGCCGCCCTGACCGCCATGACGGCAGGGGAGGAGACCTTCACCGCGGACGGCACAGAGTACGCCCTTGACAAGGACGGCAACATCACCGCAGGCGGTGAGGAGCTGGGCTATGTCAGCCGCTTTGTTGTCTCCGCCGCAGATGCCAGCGTGGTTGTCACCCGCGACTTCAAGGAGCGCCTTGAGGAAGCCATCGACGACAACGCCGAGAAGTTCAACTACACCGATACAGACGGCAACGAGGCCGAGTACGACATCGTGTACGATGCCTCCACCAAGGTCTGGAGCGTCAAGCAGATGACCGAGACCTACGTCTATGACCGCTACGCCGCTCCCAGCAAGGAGCACTGGCTGGGCACCGACACCAACGGTATGGATATGCTGACCCGCCTGATGTACGGCGGTCGTGTGTCCCTGATTATCGGCTTCATCGTTGTCATCATCGAGGCATCCCTCGGCATCCTGATGGGCGGTATCTCCGGCTACTTCGGCGGCTGGGTGGACAACATCATTATGCGTGTTGTCGATGTTTTCTACTGCATCCCCTCAATGCCGGTCATCATCATCATCGGCGCGGCGATGGATGCCATGCGCATTGATTCCTGGACGCGTATGATGTACCTGATGCTGATTCTCGGCTTCCTGGGCTGGCCCGGCATTGCCCGCCTTGTCCGCGGCCAGATTCTCTCCCTGCGTGAGCAGGAGTTCATGCTGGCCACCGAGGCCTGCGGTATCAAGATCTGGCACCGTATCTTCCGCCACCTGATTCCCAACGTTATCCCGCAGCTCATCGTCACCTGCACGATGGGCCTCGGCTCCACCATCCTGACCGAAGCCACCCTGTCCTTCCTGGGTCTGGGCGTCAAGTATCCGTTCGCCTCCTGGGGCAACATCATCAACGATGTCAACAACGCCTACGTTATGACGAACTATCTGTTCATCTGGATCCCCGCCGGTGTCTGCCTGCTGCTCACTGTTCTGGGCTTCAACTTTGTGGGCGATGGTCTGCGCGATGCGTTTGACCCCAAGATGAAACGCTGATTGGAAGGAGAAACACACGATGGCAAAAAATCAGGACGGATATCTTTCCGCCAAGGAATCGCGGCGTATCTCCAAGGAAAACCGCCGCATCACCGATCAATATGAGAAGAAGCGCAAGCGCCGCAACGTGCCGGAGAGTGAGTACGTCACCCAGATGCACGATGCAAACAACGCGGTCGAGTTTGACAACCTGCACAGCTACTTCTTCACCGATACCGGCGTGGTCAAGAGCGTGGACGGCGTCTCGTTCGAGGTGCCTATCGGCAAGACCGTGGGCGTTGTGGGCGAGTCCGGCTGCGGCAAGTCCGTGACCAGCCTTTCCCTGATGCAGCTGCTGCAGCGCCCGCAGGGCCAGATTGTGGACGGTGCCATCCGCCTGAATCTGGGCAACGGCAAGGCCTATGACATTGCCCAGACCCCGGCTGAGAAGATGCAGGGTCTGCGCGGCAACTATATCTCGATGATTTTCCAGGAGCCTATGACCAGTCTGAACCCGGTGTTCCGCATCGGTGCCCAGATTGACGAGGTCATTGCCCTGCATGAAGGCGAGGGCAAAACCAAGGAGGACATCAAGAAGCGCACCGTCGAGATGCTTGAGATGGTCGGCATTGCCAACAGCGAGGGCGTCTATGCGATGTACCCGCACGAGCTGTCCGGCGGTATGCGCCAGCGCGTTATGATTGCCATGGCGCTGGCCTGCAACCCGAAGATTATCATTGCGGACGAGCCGACAACCGCGCTGGATGTGACCATTCAGGCGCAGATCCTGGATTTGCTGCGCAACCTAAAGGACCGCATCAACTCCTCCATCATGCTGATTACCCATGATTTGGGCGTTATTGCAGAGATGGCGGACTACGTGGTGGTTATGTACGCGGGCCGCGTGGTGGAGAAGGGCACGGTGGAGGAAATCTTCGCCCACCCCAGCCACCCCTACACGATTGGCCTGATGGCCTCCAAGCCGGTGGTTGGCAAAAAGGTCGACCGCCTGTACTCCATCCCCGGCAAGGTGCCTAACCCGGTCAATATGCCGGACTACTGCTACTTCAAGGACCGCTGCGAGCAGCAGCTGCCCTGCTGCAGCGGCGAGTACCCCTGCGAAATCAGCCTGTCCCCGACGCACAAGGTCAGCTGCTACCGCTACTATGAAGAAAACAGAAAGGCGGGTGAGTGACGCATGGCAAAGAAACTGATTGAAAACGATTTTACGCCCGTCACCTATGACCCTCAGTACATCCTGATGGTCAACCACCTCAAGAAATATTTCCCCATCAAGGGCGGCCTGCTCTCCCAGACGGTGGGGCACGTCAAGGCAGTGGACGGCGTTACCTTCAACCTGCGCCGCGGCTGCACGATGGGCCTTGTGGGCGAGTCCGGCTGCGGTAAGTCCACCACCGGCCGCACGATTCTGCGTCTGGGCGGTGAGAAAACCGGCGGTCAGGTGCTGTTCAACGGCAAGGAGGTCTATGATATGACCCCCGCCGAGATGCGTGAGCTGCGCACCAAGATGCAGATTATCTTCCAGGACCCGTTCTCCAGCCTGTCCCCGCGTCTGCCGGTCGGCGAGATTATCGGAGAGGCCGTGCGCGAGCACAATCTGGTGCCAAAGAACGAGTTCAATGACTATATTGACCAGGTCATGGATGACTGCGGCCTGCAGCCCTACCACAAGACCCGCTACCCGCACGAATTTTCCGGCGGCCAGCGCCAGCGTATCTGCATTGCCCGCGCACTGGCACTGAACCCGGAGTTCGTTGTCTGCGACGAGCCGGTCTCCGCGCTGGACGTTTCGATTCAGGCGCAGATTATCAATCTGCTCAAAAACCTGCAGGAGAAGCGCAACCTGACCTATCTGTTCATCTCCCATGATTTGTCGGTTGTTGAGCATATCTCCGATACGGTCGGCGTTATGTATCTGGGCAATCTGGTCGAATACGGCGAGACGGATGACATTTTTGCCCACCCGCTGCACCCCTACACCAAAGCGCTGTTCTCGGCCATTCCCATTCCGGACCCCACGGTCAAGCGTGAGCGAATTGTGCTGCAGGGCTCCATTCCGTCCCCGGCCAATCCGCCGTCCGGCTGCAAGTTCCACACCCGCTGCCCCTACGCCACCGAGCGCTGCAAGACCGAAGCGCCCAAGCAGCGTGAGGCCGAGCCGGGCCATTACGTGGTCTGCCACCTGTATGACAAATGAGAAGGCACGATGATTTTGAGGATGATGGGCGTACCATCGCCGATATGAGCGACATTGCCCCCGCGCCAACGCTGCGCTCCCACCGCCGCAAGGCGGCCGCGCCGCCGGAGCCGGGCACCGACCGCCCGTGGGAGCAGCCCCCCGAATGGACCCCGAAGGAAAAGCTCTGGGCCGTTCTGGGCGTGATGAAGGCCACGCTGCTGATTGCCGGGGCCTACCTTGCAGGTTTGGGCGTGCTGCTTGCCGTGCTTTTCCTGCTGTGGCGGTACTGAAATAAGAATAGCCAAAAAGGGTATGTATGGTGGTAAACCGTACATACCCTTTTTTGTTATAACGTCTGCCAAAAGTCTGTGGACAGCTGCCGCCCTCGGTATATCTGCAGGGGGCGGCGTCCCCTACACCCCGCAAAGCATCCCGCCAACTGCCGTTTACGATTCATCCGTGCGCGATATTCCAGCCCGCCCAAAAACAAAAAACCGGTCAAAGCCAAACGGCTTTGACCGGTCTTGGTGCGCCTGCAGGAACTCGAATCCTGGGCCCTCTGATTAAAAGTCAGATGCTCTACCAACTGAGCTACAGGCACATCTATGCGCTGTGTTATTTACAGCTTTACTATTATACCAGCCGATGTAAAAATTGTCAATATACTTTTTTAAAGATTTTACGGCGAAATTCGTCCCGGCGGGCGCTGCCCTCTTGCCAAATACAGCACAGCGCGGTATAATATTGTTTTAGAAAAGATAAAACCGTAAAGGGGACAGGAAATATGGAAACTTTGGGCAGCCTGCGCCGCACCAACTATTGCGGTGAGGTCAGTCTTTCTATGGCCGGTCAGGAAATGACCGTCTGCGGTTCAATCGCCCGCGCCCGCGACAAGGGCGGCATTATCTTTGCCGACCTGCGTGATACCACCGGTATCTTGCAGCTGGTGTTCGATGAGGATACGCCGAAGGATGTTTTCGCCAAGGCCGAGAGTCTGAAAAGCGAGTATGTTGTCATCTGCCGCGGCAAGCTGCGTGAGCGTGCCGCCAAGACCGACAAGATTGCCACCGGCGATGTGGAGCTTTACGTCAGCGAGCTGCGCATCCTGAGCGAGGCCCAGACCACGCCGTTTGAGCTGCGCGATGAAATCAACGTCAACGATGATCTGCGCCTGCGTTACCGCTATCTGGATCTGCGCCGCCCGTCCATGCACGAGCCGATTGTCCTGCGCAGCAAGATTATGCAGATTATCCGCAACTATTTCTGCGAGAACCACTTCACCGAGATTGAGACCCCGACCTTGATTAAGTCCACGCCGGAGGGTGCCCGCGACTATCTGGTGCCCAGTCGTGTGCAGCCGGGCCATTTCTACGCCCTGCCGCAGAGCCCGCAGCTCTATAAGCAGATTCTGATGCTGTCCGGCTTTGACCGCTACTTCCAGCTGGCCCACTGCTACCGTGACGAGGATCTGCGCGCCGACCGCCAGCCGGAGTTCACCCAGGTGGACGAGGAGATGAGCTTCGTCTCTGAGGACGATATCATGACCCTGAACGAGGGCCTGATTAAGCGCCTGTGGAAGGAAATGCTGAACGTCGATGTCGAGACGCCGTTCTACCGTATGCCGTGGGATGAGGCGATGGGCCGCTTCGGCTCCGATAAGCCCGACACCCGCTTCGGCCTTGAGATTCAGGACGTGACTGAGGTGTTCAAGGGCACCGAGTTCAAGCCCTTTGCAGCCGTGCTGGCCGCGGGCGGCACCATCCGTGCCATCAATGCCAAGGGTCTGGCCGACAAGCTGAGCCGCAAGAACATTGACAAGCTGGGCGAGGTTGCCAAGACCTATGGTGCCAAGGGTCTGGCATACAGCCGCCTGACCGCCGAGGGTACCTCCTCCAGCTTTGAAAAGTTCCTGACCGATGCCGAGAAGGCGGCTCTGTACGCCGCCCTGAACGCAGAGACCGGCGACGTGCTGCTGCTGGTCAGCGATACCGACTGGGTCAAGGCCTGCACCGCGCTGGGTCAGGTCCGTCTGGACATTGCCCGCAAGCATGGCCTGATTGACCCCGATAAGTTCAACTTCCTGTGGGTCGTGGACTTCCCGCTGTTTGAGTACAGCGAGCAGGAGGGCCGCTGGATGGCCATGCACCATCCGTTCACCCTGCCCAAGGCCGAGGATCTCGACAAGGTCGAGAGCGACCCCGGTGCCTGCCACGCCGTGGCCTATGACATTGTGCTGAACGGTGTTGAGATGGGAGGCGGCTCCATGCGTATCAACGACCCGGCCCTGCAGGACCGTATGTTCCATGCACTGGGCTTCACCGAGGAGAAGGCCCGCGAGAGCTTCGGCTTCCTGATGGACGCCTACAAGTTCGGCGCACCCCCGCACGGCGGTATGGCCTACGGTCTGGACCGTATGGTTATGCTGATGCTGAAGAAGGATTCCATCCGCGACGTCATCGCCTTCCCGAAGGTGCAGAACGCCGGTGAGCCGATGAGCGGCGCCCCTGACGTGGTTGACGAGCAGCAGCTCAAGGATCTGAGCATCGCCCTGACGCTGTAAAGCCTTCCCCCAAGGGGAAGGTGGCGCGCAGCGCCGGATGAGGGGAAAGTCTGCCGCGATTGCCCATTAATGGGTTGCGGCCTGTAGGGAGGGGTCTTGACCCCTCCGCACTGCCGGAAGGCTGCATCTGCCGGGCAACGCCACGGGGCGTCGGGGATGCCGCCCCTACAAGCACGATAAAACCTAAAAATACCCGCCGGACCGTGTAGCACGGCCCGGCGGGTATTGCTGTGTGTATCAATATTTCGGTTTCGGTTCGTTGTCGGGCTTTGCCGGGTATTCTGCGGCGGGCGGGATGGACGCGGGCTGTGTGGACTTCTGCTTTTTGGGTCTGCGGCGCAGGATGGCGCGGACGATGCAAACTACCGCCACGGCCAGAAGCACCACCGGCCACAGGTAGACCAGCGCAATGACCAGCCCCTGCACGAATCCAACGAAGGCGTCCCAGCCGCCGCCGAACGCATCGGCAATGCGCTCGGTGAAGGTCACGCCGGTCGGGGTCAGGGTGACGACCTCCTGCAGATAGATGTCTACAGTCGAGTAGCTGACCTGCTGGTCCATGTTGCGCAGCTGGCCGGTGTAGTTCTCCAGCTGGTACTGCACATCGGAAAGCTGACTCTCGATTTCCAGCAGATCTGCCGTTGTCTCGGCTTGGTCGGCCAGCTCGTTCAGGCGGGTGCGCTGGGCCTCCAGCGCGGTAAGCCGGGCCTGTACATCAATGTAGCTGCTTGTGATGTTCTCGGCGTTCTCGCTGACATTGCGCACACTGCCTGCCTCGCCAACGGCGGCCAGAAACGCGCGGTAGTTGTCCACCGGCACCCGCACGGTGTAGTCGGCGCTGCGGTCGTGATCCTTTTCGGTGCCGTAAACGCTGGCAGACTCCATCCATGCATCGTTGGCCTCGACCGCAGCCATCAAGGTTTCGCGGGCAGCGTCAAAATCGGTGGACTCCATCGACAGGCTGGCGTTGTAGATGATTTTCTGCGCGGTCTCATCGGTGGCAGCCTCGGCGGCGTTGGCGGGCATCAGGCTGCTGTCCGCCCCGCCTGCGGCGCTGTCGTAAATGCCGCTTTCCTGCGCGGCGGCCTCGGTGGCGTAGTAATCGCCGTTTTTGCTGCTGGTGCTGCCGCAGCCCGCCAGCAGTGCGGCGGCGGCCAGCGCAGCGGCGATACGGGTGATGCGATTTTTCATGTGGATGCTCCTTTCCTTTGTAAAGGCTTCCCCCAAGGGGAGGCACTTTGTATTTCCCTTTTCACCAATATAACACGGAAAACGCCCGCTGTGCGTTACAAATAAACTACAAAAAAGTGGGATGCGCCGCAAATTTGGCACATCCCACAATTTTTTTACAGATTATTCGGCTTTCTGCCCAAGCAGCTTCACATCGTCATTGTCGGCAAAGGCAACGGCGTTGTAACCGGCGGCCTCCAGCGTGCCGAACTGCTTGCCCAGCTTTTTGGCCTGCGGCAGCACGGTCACGTCATAGTCGGCGCGCAGGGTCTCGGCCTTGGCCAGCACGGCGGCAAAGTCGGCATCCTTGAGGTAGAGCAGCGCCATCTTCGGCTTTGCGCCGGGAATCTGGTAGCCCTGCTCCAGCAGAATGCCGCAGACGCGCTCAAAGCCGATGGAGAAGCCCACGGCGGGCACCTGCTGGCCGATGAACTTGCCCACCATATTGTCATAACGGCCACCGCCGGCCACCGCACCGCTGAACTGCGGGCAGGTGACCTCAAACACCATGCCGGTGTAGTAGCCCTGGCCGCGCACCAGACTGGGTGCATAGGCAATGCCGTAGCGGCCGTTGGCCACCTTCTCGCTGGCGGCAATGACATAGCGCAGGTCGGCGGTCAGTGCCTCGTCATCCACCTTGGCGGCAACGGTGTCCAGGCTGAAATCCCCGGCGCGCAGGAAGTCATCCAGCGCCTGAATGGCATCGGCAGCAAAGCCCTTCTCGGTCAGCTCGGCCTTGACGCCGTTGGCACCGATCTTGTCCATCTTGTCAAAGCTGATGCAGACGGAATCCAGCTGGTCAGCGGCAAAGCCCATCTTCTCCAGCATGGCGCGCAGGATGCGGCGGTCGTTGATGTTGACGGTAAAGCCGGTGAAGCCGATTTTCAGCAGGGCGCGGGCCGTCACATCGATCAGCTCGACCTCGGCGTTCGGGGAGGAATCGCCCAGAATGTCGATGTCACACTGGACAAACTCGCGCAGGCGACCCTTCTGGGGGCGCTCGGCACGGTAGACGCGGTCAGTCTGGATGACCTTGAAGGGAGTGGGCAGCTCGTTGCGGTTGGCGGCATAGTAGCGGGACAGCGGCAAGGTCAGGTCATAGCGCAGGCCCATATCGGACAGCTGCTTTTCATCGCCGGAGGCCAGCGCGTGCTCGAGTTTGTCACCGCGCTTCAGAACCTTGAAAATCAGGTTCAGGTTGTCGCCGCCGTCACTCTTGTCCAGATTTTCCATATCCTCCAGAATGGGGGTGGAGATGCGCTGGAAGCCTGCGGCACGGTAGGTGGCCAGAATCTGGCCCTGGATATAATCGCGCAGCGCCTGCTCCCGCGGGAGCAGGTCACGCATACCTTTCAAAGGCTGTGTTTTCATGATGGTTCTCCTTACATATATACTTGTAATAATCATATCGCCCCCGCCGCATTTTGTCAATCCAAACCGGGCATACTATCCCGAAAAGGGGAGGGGGATGCGTGTGCCGAAACAAAATCGCGGGCCGTACATTCTGGCGGCGGGGGCGGCGGCGCAGCTGCTCACCGGCATCCCGGCGGCGTGGGGCGTTTTTCAGCAGCCGGTGATGCAGGGGTACGGCTTTTCACGTGGGCAGGCAATGCTGGGCTTTGCGGTACTGGTGGCTGCCTACGGTGTGGGCTGCGCGGTGGGTGGCCTTTTGCAGGACGCGCACGGCCCGCGCTTTGCCGGGCTGTGGGGCACGGCGCTGCTGGCGGGCGGCTTTTTTGCTGCCGCGCTGGTTCCACCCGCGCAGGCGGCACTGTTTCTGCTGGTCTACAGCCTGCCCGCGGGGCTGGGCAGTGCCTTTCTGGCCCCGGCGGTGTTGGCCTGTGCGCAGAAATGGTATCAGGACAAAAAGGGCTGGGCCACCGGCGTGGCGGGGGTGGCGATGGGGCTTTCCGGCGCTTTTTTTACGGTGTTCGTCAAGGGCGTCGGCGGGCTGTGGGGCATCCGCGTCTGCTTTGCGGCGCTGGGCGCGGTTATGCTGGTAGTCTGCGGCGCGGGGGCGCTGATTCTGCAGGACCCGCCGCCCAAAGCGCAGAATGGAAAGCCACGCCCGGGGCTGGACTATGACTATAAGCAGATGCTGCGCACGCCGCAGTATAAGCTGTGCGCGGCGGCAGTGGCGCTGTCAGCCCCGCCGGTGCTGCTCTTCAGCCCGGAAATTTTTCAGATTGCCACAGAGCGCGGTCTGCCGGAATCCGCCGCGCCCTACAGCATTGTGCTGGGCTCGGCGGCCAGCGCGGCGGGCCGGATGCTGCTGCCCGCCCTCAGCGACAAGCTGGGCCGCAAGCCGGTGCTGTATGCAGTCTATCTGGGGCTTGCCGCGGGCAGCGGCTGGTTTGCCTTTGCACAGGCGTGGTGGGTGCTGGCGGCCTACGCGGTGCTGACCTTTTTCTACTCCGGCGGCGCGGCGGTGCAGCCGTCCTTCAATACGGATTTGTTCGGCCTGCCCCATGCGGGGGTGAACTATGGCTTCATTGCGCTGGGCATGAGTGGCGGCAGCATTCTGAGCTATATCGGCGCACAGGCCCTGCCGCTGGCGGCGCGCCACTGGCTGGCGGGGGTGTGCGCCGCCGCGGGGCTGATTTGTGTCAGTCTTGTAAAACCTGTGGAAAACGGTTGAAATTCTGCGTGCTGCAAGGTACAATAGGGTGTTGCAAATCCAATTTCCGGAGGCTTTTGTATGGATCAGACCCAGCAGCTGCGGCGGCTGGCAGAGTGCTCCGCCGCGGTGCTTCTTGTGGCGGCGCTCTGCGTGTTTCCGCTGTATATTGATAAATTTTCCAATCTCGGCGTTGTTAAGTTCACCGGCATCTGCACCCTGTGCTGGGCGTTCGCCCTCTGGCTGGGGGCGCTGGCCGCCATCGGTGCAAAGCCACGGCCGGGCAGGTTGCCGTGGCGCAGTGACCACGCCCTGTGGGCGCTGGGGGCGGTGGTGGTCAGCGGCGTGATGTCCACCGCGCTCTCCCTCTCGCCGCAGGCGTCCTTCTGGGGGCTGGGCGGCTACTACGGCGGCTGTATGATGGTGCTGTTCACGGCGGCGGTGTATCTGGCCGCCCGCGCCTTTGCCCCGCAGAAAATCCTCAACGGCCTGGCCTTCTGCCTTGGCATCACCACGGCGCTGGTCACGGTGCTGTACGTGCTGAACATATTCAACATAGACCTCATCGGTACCTATGCGGACACGGCGGTGGTCGAGCGTGCGCAGTTTTTCTCGACGCTGGGGCAGAAAAACTTCTGCTCCGGCTTTATGGCGTTTGCGCTGCCGCTGGTGTTCTATGCGTTTTTGGCGGCACGCGGCGTGCGGCATACGGTGTTTTACGGCATCCCGGCCTTCTTCGGCGGGCTGGCGCTGGCCGTGGTGGACGCCGAGGGTCTGGCGCTGGGCATCGGCGCGGCGGTGCTGGTGCTGCTCTGCCAGAAGGACTTCACCACCCGCACGCTGCGGCGTGTGGCGGTGATTGGCGCGTTTTTCTTTTTTAACGCCGGGTGGATGCAGTATATGCGCACCCACGTCTACACGCAGGGCGGCAAGCCGATGCTGGCGGCGCTGGGCCACGTGGGGTGGACTGGCTTTTTCGTCTGTCTGGCCGTCTGGGCGGTGCTGTATTTCGGCCTGCGCGGGCGGGAAATCCCGCTGTACAAGGCGGGCCGCGCCGTGGCAGGGGTGATGCTCCTCGGCGCGGTGGTGCTGGCGCTGCTGGCTAACTTCTGGCCGGGCTTTCCGAGCCTGGGACGGCTGGATGATGTACTGATTTTCAACGATGACTGGGGCACCTACCGCGGCACAGCGTGGCGCATTACGGCCGAGACATGGCTGGCACAGCCGCTGTGGCGCAAGCTGTTCGGCGTCGGACCCGGTATGATGCACACCGCCGTGGCGGCGTGGGCGGGCGCGGACATCACGGCCCGTATGAAAACCTTCTACGCCGCCCACAACGAGTATCTGGAGCTGCTGCTGACCACCGGCGTGGCCGGGCTGGCGGCGTGGCTGTGGTTTGTGGCGGTGCATCTGCGCAAAGCCGCGAAGAATTGGCTGCGCCCCGGCGTGGCCCCGGTCACGCTGGCGCTGGTCAGCTATCTGGCCCACGCGGTAATTTCTATCCGTGTGTCGATGATTTTCCCGGAGATTATGCTGCTGTTTGCGCTGCTGCAGGTGTTCTGCCTGCCGCCAGAGGAGGCGCAGCCCGAGCCCGCGCCGAAAAAGCGCGACAAAAAGGCAAAGCAGCTACAGGCCGAACCCCAGCCGGGCCTTGTGCGCCTGTGGGGGCCGGTAATCGTCAGCGCCGTGGTGATGATGGCCGTCTGCGGCGGTGCGTCAAGGGTGATCTTCGGATTTTTGTATTGAAGGATGGTGCAAAACCGGGAACGGGTGCTGAAAGATAACCGGCGGATAATGGCAGGGGTGCGGGCGGGGGCTCTGCTCCGCCCGCGTGCAGCCCGCCCCGCAATGCCGCCCCGCTGGCCTTTGTGCAGGGTGGCCAGGCGAAATGCCAAAAAATAAAGGGTTAGATAAAACTAACATCTTGAAAAACACAATTCGACCCTTTATAATAAAGATAGCTGTGAAAAGCCTAACAATATGCAAAGGAGAGAAAATTATGATCGAATACTCCGCACAGGTCAACGCTATGTGCCCGATCACAAAAGGACCCAAGCACGGTCCCGCGCCCATCCCCGAAGAGGGCCAGTGGGTCAAGGCGTATAAAATTGAGGATATCAGCGGCTACACCCACGGTGTGGGCTGGTGTGCTCCCCAGCAGGGCACCTGCAAGCTGAGCCTGAACATCAAGAACGGCATCATCGAGGAAGCTCTGGTTGAGACCATCGGCTGCTCCGGCATGACCCATTCTGCCGCTATGGCTGGCGAGATCCTGCCCGGCAAGACCATTCTGGAGGCTCTGAACACCGACCTCGTCTGCGATGCTATCAACGTTGCTATGCGTGAGCTGTTCCTGCAGATTGTCTACGGCCGCAGCCAGACTGCCTTCTCTGAGAACGGTCTGCCTGTCGGCGCTGGTCTGGATGACCTGGGCAAGGGCCTGCGCTCCATGACCGGTACCATCT
>OLJA01000679.1_pt1 | contig 21247 bp, 16 predicted proteins | sample 1601401 | NCBI WGS metagenome assembly OLJA01 (sample SAMN01915217, study PRJEB22387) | human gut metagenome | isolation source: stool | host: Homo sapiens | place: USA | reverse complement strand
AGACGGCTACCTCGGACCGCAGACCATCCGCGCGCTCCAGAAAAAACTCGGCACAACGGTTGACGGCGTGATCAGCTACCCGTCCGCGATGGTACGTGCCCTGCAGGAGTGGTGCAACCGGCAGTGATCAGCAATTAAAAAGCCCCGGGAGACCCCGGGGCAAAAAGAAACGCCGCAACTACGCGGCGTTTCTTTTTTCTGGTCATTTTGGATGTTCTGACCATGTGTTATAATAACATGTATATAGAAGAAAAGCAATAAAAATTCCCGGGCAAATTACCCGGGAAAACATATTGTATCATCGAAATTTTTACAGTTACAACATATCATCTGGTATTGCATTCCGGTGGCCCGGATGGAGAGATGGGCGCATCCATGCGGTATCTCTCTCAGCGTTTCACAGCACCGAACCGAATTGTAGCGGGGGTGTTGAATGATGTTGGTACCGAGGAATTAGCTCATCTCGAAATGGTATCCACGATCGTTCATCAGCTTACCTGTAATCTTTCGCTGGAAGAAATTCAGAATTCCGGTTTTGCTAATTACTATGTAGACCACACAGCCGGAATCTGGCCGCAGGCGGCTGGCGGAGTTCCGTTTAATTCTTGTGAGTTCCAGTCGAAAGGTGATCCTTTGACAGATTTGTTCGAAGACCTCGCTGCGGAGCAGAAAGCCCGGTCAACGTATGATAACATCCTTCGTTTGGTAAAAGATCCTGAAGTTGCAGATCCGATTCGTTTCCTGCGGGCGCGTGAAGTTGTGCATTTCCAGCGTTTTGGTGAAGCACTGCGTTCTGTACAGGACGAATTGAATTCGAAGAACTTTTATGCGTTTAATCCGTCGTTTGATGCAAAGACTTTCTGTGCGGCACCGCAGCCAGGGGCAGGTCAGGGGAATTGCTGCACAAGATAGTAAATTAAAAATCAAAGAACAGCACACCACTGGAAAATCCCATCTGAAAAACAGGTGGGATTTTTTTGGTTTACAGTAAGAAAATCTTATCCAGTCGTAAATCATTATCCCATCATAATATAGAAAAAAGACTTTCAAAAACAGAACAGTCAGAAAGGATGTTCCATGGAAGCAATGAATTATGTAAAGCCCGAACTCATCGTCGTTGCGTTCGTGCTGTATTTTTTCGGTGTTGCTTTGCGGCAGGCGCAGGCGGTGAAGAATAAGTACATTCCGCTGATCTTAGGCGGCATCAGCATGGTGCTGTGTGCGGTTTGGGTGATGGCGACGAGTGAGATTGAGACGGCGAAGGAGGGGGCGATGGCGGTTTTTACGGCGGTCACGCAGGGGATTCTGGTGGCGGGGTTGAGCAATTATGTGAATCAGATTATCAAGCAGATCCATAAGCCGGAGTGAACGGCGCTTCAAAAAATCTGTGTTATGCCGGGCAGTCTGAACCATCAGAAAGGGGAGAATATGAGAATTGATCGGTCGTATCTTGGAAATCAGAATACGTATGCGGAAAACAATCCCAAATGTATCGTAGTCCACAACACCGACAACTTCGCAGCAGGTGCCGATGCGCGGGCACATGCGAGAGCACAGCATGACGGGAATTTCCAGAACATTTCCGCACACTATTACGTCGATGACGGTGACACAGCCTACCAGGCGGCACCGCACAGCCGGGGGTGCTGGCATGTCGGCATTAATTACGGCGGAAAAAATCTGTTTCAGCAGTACGGCAACAAGAACAGCATCGGTGTGGAGATGTGTGTGCAGGCCGGGTATAATTATGAAAAAGCATTTGAAAATACTGCGGCACTGGTGCGGGAGATCATGCGGGAGACGGGGATTCCGCTGGAAAGAGTCTATCGTCATTATGACATCTGCAGCAAATACTGTCCGAGCCAGATCATGAACCGCGGTGACTGGGACCGCATGAAGCGGATGATCGGAAGCGGTGCAGGGAGCACAGGAACGGGAACAGCAGGCAGCGGAACAGGAAAAACGTATGCGCCCGGGATCTATCAGGTGCAGACAGCAGCCCTCAACATCCGTCAGGCACCGGATGCGGACAGCAGGATTGCCGGAACGATCCGGGATCAGGGAAGCTACACGGTGACGGAAATCCAGAACACAAGCTGGGGACGGCTTCTCTCAGGGGCAGGCTGGGTCAACTGCCATACAGCGTATTGCCGTTATGCCGGTCCCGCAAAAGAAAAATCGGCAGAGACAGCAAAGTCATCCGGAAAGACAGTCGCAGAGGACGGAATCTGGGGCGAAAATCTGACGCGCCGTCTGCAGGAACTTTTCGGCACACCGCAGGATGGAAAAATCAGCAATCAGCTGGCCGTCAACCGGAAATTCTGTGATGGCATCACAGCCGCCGAGTGGGACAGTACGCCAAAAGGCGGATCGGCCCTTGTAAAAGAAATGCAGAAATGGGCATCGGCCGGCATGGACGGCTATATCGGTCCGCAGACAATCCTCGCCTGGCAGAAAAAACTCGGCACGCCGATCGACGGCACAGTAAGCAGCCCATCCGCCATGGTAAAAAAACTGCAGAAGTGGTGCAACCAGAAATAGAAAAAAGAATACTCAAAGACCCGGTTTTGTGTTATACTGGAAGATAGTTTAAAATGAACAGAAAGAAAAAGAGCTTCAAAAAAGACTCGAAGTGTCAAATGTAAAATACAAAAGAGAAAAAATAAAGGTAATTTTTGCATACAGATTCATCGGGGGGAATTGCGGCTGACAGGAGAGAACAACAGCAGATGAGAAAAAAGGCAGTAAAAAATGCAGGAATGATACGAATTTATCTGAATATGGCATGGAAACTTTTGCAGAAAAACCTGCTTAGCATCGTGATATTTGAGACGGTCTACCGCCTGTTTTCCAGCCAGCTGGTTTCAAGACTCGCCAATGCGGCGATCAACTTTTCCTTAAAACAGCTGGGAACGAGTTATATGACATCGGAAAACTTCAACAAGATCATGTTGCATCCGCTGACCCTTCTGCTGATTTTTGGAATTCTGCTTGCTTTCTTTTTCTGTATGCTGTTTGAAATCTATGCTGTCATGGCGGCTCTGGAGGCCTCCTGGAAACGAAAACGGATTTCCGTTCCTGTCATGATGCTTGCCGGCGGAAGAGGAGCTGCACAGTTTGTGCGTGCCCGCCCGTGGACCTGGTTTTTCTACATGGCAGCGAGCTTCCCGTACCTTTGGCTGCACAGCAGCTACAGCGCCATCCGCAGTATGAAACTGCTTCAGGTTTCCCTGACGAAGATTTTCAATGCCTTCCCGGCATACTGGATCCCGGTGGTGCTGACGATTCTGCTTGTCGCGTTCTCGTTTGTGTTTTCCTACACCATCCCGTTCCGGTGCATGATGACGGAAAAAGAGAAAAATACCCATCTGCGGGTGCGCCAGACACTGGAAAAACGCGTGCTGCGTGAGCTTGGCATCAACGTCTTTTTCCAGGTGATGATTTTTCTGATTACGTGGGTTTTGTATCTGATTTTCGGAACGGCTGTCGTTGCCTATGCAAAGCTGGTGAAAACGCCGTCTACCGTTGTCAGTACCGTCATCGTCTACGGTGACTGGGTCAAATCGACGATGAGCCTGATCGGCGGAGCGTTCGGCCTTGTCGGAAGCATTACGTATCTGTATCTGATTTTTATCCGTTCCTCCCGAAAGGGCTACCAGAAGAGCCGGACAACGAAAAAGCCGAGCTCGAAGCTGGTACGCACCTTCTGCGGTCCGGTAACGGCGGTGGTTCTCACGATCGCCATGCTGGCGGGAGAAACGGTTTATCTTGTATATGCCATGCGCGCAACACGTGCAGAGGCAACGGCTTCCTCCCAGTATATTTCGGTGTCAGCGCACCGGGGCGGAGCCAGAAAAGCACCGGAAAATACGATGAGCGCGATCAAATATGCAGTGGATAGCATGTCGGATTACGCGGAGATCGATGTACAGGAGACGAGTGATGGTGAGATTGTCCTTATGCACGACACAAATCTGAAGCGGACAACCGGTCTGAATGCCAGCATCTGGACCCTGACCTACGATGAAATCAGCCAGCTCGATGCCGGTGTACGATTCAACAAAAAATTCCGCGGCGAGCAGATTCCGAAGCTGGAAGAAGTCATCGCGTACGCGAAAGGAAAAATCAACCTGAATATCGAAGTAAAATACAACGGCCACAACCAGAATATTGTCAAAAAAGTGGTGAAAATCATCGAGGACAATGACTTTGTGGATCAGTGTGTGCTGACTTCCATGAACTACAATTTCCTCAGGCAGGCAAAGAAAATCAATCCGGATATCAAGACCGGGTATACGATGAAAATGTCGTACGGAGGCCTGGAGGATATGGACGCGGCGGACTTCTTTTCTGTAAAATATACGTACATCACAGAAAGCTTTGTAGAGCATGCGCACAGTCTTGGTAAAGAAGTCTGTGCCTGGACGCTGAATTATCAGGGAGATATGCAGCGGATGGTCAACTGCGGCGTGGACAACATTATCACGGACGATCCGGAGCTGGTGCGTAAGGTTATCCTCGGAACGACCGACCGAAATCCGGGCTTTGTCAGTCTGCTTGGCTATGCACTGAAATAAATGGAGTAAAACAATGGAGGTGGAAACTTCATGGCAGAGAAAGTAAACATGCCATCCCAGAAGAAAGAAAAGAAGAAAAAGAGGAAGAAAAAACTTCCTTCGGATTTTTATGATTATAACCTGCTGGCCTGCACTATTTTGCTGGTCAGCTTCGGACTGATTATGCTGTACAGCGCGAGCGCCTACGAGGCGGCCAGTACATTCAAGGGAAATGATATGTATTATTTCACGCATCAGGCGGGGCTTTCTGCTATTGTTCTGGTGGGGATTGTGATATTGTCGAAGTTTGTAGATTATCATAGTGTATGGTTCCAGCGGATTGCAGCACTGGTATACTGGGGAAGTCTCCTTCTGATGGCGGCGGTAAGGTTTACGCCGCTTGGTTATGAAGCCTACGGGGCGAGAAGATGGCTCCGGATCGGCGGTGGCAGTCTTCAGCCTGCGGAGATTGGAAAGCTGGGGCTGATTCTGTATTTGCCATACATTATCCTGAAGATGGGAAAAAATATGCGTACCATCCGCGCAAAAGCAATTGTCCTCGGACTTGGCGTGCTGCAGGCGCTGGCTGCGTGGATTCTGACGGACAACCTGAGTACCGCCATTATTCTGGGACTCATCGCCTGCGTCATTTTGTTTCTGGCGGACCCGGAGGTAAAATTTTATGCGCGTGTGATTCCGGGCGCGGCGGTAATTGGCGTTTTTGCGATTATCATTTTAAAAAATAATCTGCAGATCTTTGAAAGAATAGGCGGTGACTTCCGGTCGAATCGTATCTATGAATGGCTTTCTGGAGGCAGCTATCAGATTCTGCAGGGACTTTATGCGATTGGATCCGGTGGCTTTCTCGGAAAAGGACTTGGCAACAGTACGCAGAAGATTACAACAATTCCGGAAGCACAGAACGATATGATCTTCTCGATCATCTGCGAGGAGCTTGGAATATTTGGCGCGATTCTTGTATTGCTGCTGTTTGGCTACCTGCTGTACCGTCTGTTTGTGGTTGCACAGAATGCGCCGGACGCGTATGGAATGCTGATGGTGAGCGGCGTTTTTGCACATATTTCCATTCAGGTTATTCTGAACCTGTGCGTTGTTCTGAAACTGATGCCGGCAACGGGAATTACCCTTCCATTTATCAGTTACGGAGGAACATCGGTGCTCTTTATCCTGACGGAAATCGGCATTGCCCTGTGCGTCTCCCGCTTTATTGTGTTCCAGGATGGAAAGAGCGGAGAAGGAGAGGCACAGGCGGAAGAACAGTAAAAGTAGAAAAATCTATTGACAAATGCCGGAATAACAGATACACTTTTTTCGAAAGAAATACTGGCTGCCGGGTAGAGGCAGGAAGGAGCAGAACAATGTTAGAAAAGATAAAAGAAATTTTAGTAGAACAGCTCAACTGTGATGCAGACAGCATCAACGAAGATACCTCTTTTAAAGATGACCTGGGTGCAGATTCCCTGGATCTCTACGAGATGGTTATGGCATTAGAAGACGAGTACGGAATTGAAATCGACACCGACGAACTGACAGACCTTTCTACCGTCGGCGACTTTATGGAATATTTGAAACAGCACGGCGTAGAGGTCTGAAAAAGAGCATTGCCGCTGGCAAAAGTGGAAGGATGGTGCAGCTCGGAAGAAACGCCGGGCTGTTTTCCATTCTAAATAAATGGTGGAAGGGAACAGACAAAAGGATTGTTCCAGAAAAACCAGAAATCAGGAGAAAAGAAAAATGAGCAATGTAAAAACAAGATTTGCACCGAGCCCGACAGGCCGGATGCATGTAGGAAATCTGCGTACTGCCCTGTATGCGTATCTGATCGCAAAACACGATGACGGAACCTTTATGCTCCGTATCGAGGATACCGACCAGGAGCGTTTCCAGGAAGGCGCACTTGATATCATCTACCGTACCTTAAAAGAGACCGGCCTGGTACACGACGAGGGACCGGACAAAGACGGCGGCTGCGGCCCGTACGTACAGAGCGAGCGTAATGCAGCAGGTCTGTACCTGAAATACGCAAAACAGCTGGTAGAGCAGGGTGACGCTTATTACTGCTTCTGTGACGCAGAGCGCCTGAGCCAGTGCAAGCGTAACGTAGGCGGAAAAGAAATCTCGATCTACGACAAACACTGCCTTGGTCTTTCCAAAGAGGAAGTAGAGGCCAATCTGGCAGCCGGCAAACCGTACGTCATCCGTTTCAATATGCCGACCGAAGGAACCACAACCTTCCACGATGAGATCTACGGAGACATCACCGTAAACAACGAGGAGCTGGAAGACCTGATCCTGATCAAATCCGACGGATATCCGACCTACAACTTCGCAAACGTCATCGACGACCATCTGATGGGTGTAACCCACGTTGTCCGCGGTAATGAGTATCTGTCCTCATCCCCGAAATACAACCGTATTTACGAGGCATTCGGCTGGGAAGTTCCGGTTTACGTACACTGTCCGCTGATCACCAACGAGGAGCATCAGAAGCTGTCCAAACGCTGCGGCCATTCTTCTTATGAAGACCTGATCGATCAGGGTTTCTTAAAAGATGCCATTGTCAACTTCGTAGCCCTTCTTGGATGGAGCCCGGAAGGAAACCGCGAGATCTATTCTCTCGAGGAGCTGGTAAAAATCTTCGATTACCACCACATCAGCAAATCTCCGGCCGTTTTCGATATGACAAAACTCCGCTGGATGAACGGCGAGTACATGAAGGCAATGGACGACGAGAAGTTCTATGAGATGGCGCTTCCGTATATCCAGAAGACAATCCACCGTCCGCTCGATTTTAAGAAAATTGCAGCCATGGTAAAAACAAGAATCGAAGTATTCCCGGATATTGCAGACCTCATCGACTTCTTCGAGGAAGTTCCGGAGTACGACGCTTCGATGTACACTCACAAAAAGATGAAGACAAACGAGGAGACCTCCCTTGCACTTCTTCAGGAAGTAAAACCGCTGCTGGCAGCGCAGGAAGATTTCAGCAATGATGCTCTCTTTGAGATGCTCAGCGCATTCGGAAAAGAAAAAGGATACAAGACCGGTTATATTATGTGGCCGATCCGTACCGCTCTTTCCGGAAAACAGATGACACCGGCCGGCGCAACGGAAATCCTTGAGGTTCTGGGAAAAGAGGAGTCTCTTGCCCGCATCGACAAAGCGATTGAGAAATTATCCAAATGATATATAATAATTCACAGAAAAAAGCGGTGATGCATACCACCGGCCCCATGATGGTCCTTGCCGGACCGGGGTCGGGGAAAACCGCAGTGATTACGGGGCGGACCTGCCAGCTTGTAACGAGCGGCATTTCCGCCTCTCGTATTCTTGTCGTAACATTTACGCGTGCGGCGGCAAAAGAGATGAAGGAGCGGTATTTGAAGGCGATGGGAAAGACGAGTACCCAGGTCACCTTTGGAACGTTCCACGGGGTATTCTACGCGATTCTGCGCCATACGTACCGCATGTCCGGCAACAATATTTTAAGCGAGGAAGAGAAAAAGCGGCTGATGCGCGAGCTGGTCAACCACTATGCCAGAGACCTGGAGGAAGAGGATCTCGAGGAAAATCTGGCGCGCGAAATCAGCACTGTGAAGAACAATCAGATCCCGCTGGAACATTACTATTCCGCCTGTATGCCGCAGGAAAAGTTCCGCGAAATCTATGAGGCGTATGAGAAATGGCGGAAGGAGAACAAAAAACTCGATTTCGACGATCTGATGGTGCAGTGCAAACGTCTCTTTCTGGAGCGGCCGGAGGTCCTTCGCGCCTGGCAGCAGAAATTTCAGTATATCTTGATTGACGAGTTTCAGGACATCAGCCCCGTGCAGTATGAGATTGTGCGGATGCTGGCGCTGCCGGAAAATAACCTCTTTATTGTCGGGGATGACGATCAGTCGATTTATCAGTTCCGCGGGGCCAAGCCGGAGATCATGCTGAATTTTCCGAAAGATTACCCGGGCGCGACGCAGGTAGTGCTCGATAAAAATTACCGTAGTACGGAATTTATCGTGAAGCGGTCCCAATGCCTGATCCACCACAACAAAAAGCGGTATGAAAAGGCGATTTCCACCAACAACGAGAAAGGCGCTCCGGTTGCAATCCGGGGATATAAGAACCCGCGCGAGGAGATGCGTGCCGTTGCCGAGGAGCTGCGGGAGGCGGAGAAAAACGGCTGTCCGTATGAAGAGATGGCGCTTTTGTTCCGCACGAATCTTGGCTGCCGGACAGCAGTAGAGGAACTGATGGAAGCACAGATCCCGTTCCAGATGCGGGATGCCCTGCCGGATCTCTATGACCACTGGATTGCGAAAGATCTGCTGACGTATCTGAATCTTGCGATGGGAAGCCGGAAGCGCGGCGAGTTTTTAAAGATTGCCAACCGCCCGAACCGTTATTTGTCGCGGGATGCCTTTGAGGAGGCGACTGTTTCGTTCGATGCACTTCTGGAATATTACGAAGAAAAAGACTGGATGTGCAAGCGGATCCGCAAACTGGAGCAGGATATCACGACACTGACGCATTTATCGCCGTTCGGCGCGGTCAATTACATCCGCTATGCGATCGGCTATGAACAGTATGTGAAGGAATATGCTGCATACCGACATCTGAAAGAGGATGATCTGATTTCCGTTTTGGACGAGCTGCAGGAGGCGGCAAAGAGCCAGAAAAGCATCGAGGGCTGGTTTGCACATATTGAGGAATACCAGCAGAAGATGAAGGAAAAACAGAAGCAGCGCGCAGAGAGTGCGGAAGGAGTTATGGTTTCCACCCTGCACAGCGTCAAGGGACTCGAGTACGACAAGGTCTATCTTCTTGACGTCAACGAGGGCGTAATGCCGTATCAGAAAGCAGTCCTTGCGGAGGCGATCGAGGAGGAGCGGCGGATGTTCTACGTCGGAATGACGCGCGCCCGGAAAGAGCTGACGCTCTGTTATGTGGAGGAACGGTTTGAAAAGAAAGTCGAGCCGTCCCGGTTCCTGGACGAGGTGATCCAGTAAATTTGTACTGTTGTGAAAGATGTTGAAAATAAATTTACTAATTGATAAAATTTTAACAAATAATACATTGACAAAGTTTTAACAATGAAGTATAGTAATGCATGTAAGCGGGAACAATAAGATGACCGCAAAGCGAGGAGGAAAAACATTATGAAAATTTTATTTTACGATACCCAGAACTACGACAGAGAATCTTTCGACCGAACCAAAGAGCAGTTTCCAGAAATTGAAGTGGAATATTTAAAAACCGGCCTTGCTGCAAGAACCGCTTCCCTGGCAAAGGGCTACGATGCCGTGTGCGCCTTCGTAAACTCCGATGTCGGAACAAAAACCGTAGAAGCACTACATGAGGCAGGCGTCAAGCTGATCCTGATGCGCTGCGCAGGCTTCAACAACGTAGATTTAAAGACAGCTGCAAAATACGGCATTGATGTACGCCGTGTACCGGGTTACTCCCCGGAGGCTGTAGCTGAGCATGCGATGACACTGGCCATGACGGTCAACCGCCACATGCACAAAGCATATACGAAAGTAAGAGAAAACGACTTCAGCCTGGGCGGACTGATGGGATTTAACTTCTATCAGAAGACCGCCGGAATCGTCGGAACCGGAAAAATCGGTGCGGCTATGGCAAGAATCTGCCGCGGTTTCGGCATGAAAGTTATTGCTTACGATGTATACCAGAATGAATCCTTAAAAGATTTTGTTACGTACGTAACTCTTGATGAACTGCTGGCACAGAGTGATCTGATCTCCCTGCACTGCCCGCTGATGGACAGCACATACCACATGATCAACCGCGAGAGCATCAAAAAGATGAAAGACGGCGTGATCCTGGTTAATACGTCCCGCGGAGGTCTGGTAAAGACAGACGACCTGATCGAGGGAATCCGTGCAAGAAAATTCTTCGGCGTCGGCCTTGACGTATACGAGGAGGAAACCCCGAACGTATTCGAGGACCGTTCCGATGAGATTCTGGAGCACTCCACCACAGCACGTCTCCTGTCCTTCCCGAACGTTATGATCACTTCACATCAGGGATTCTTCACCGAGGAAGCACTGCGTGCGATTGCAGAGACCACACTGCAGAATGCGCTGGATTTCGAGGCAGGAAAAGAGACCCCGAACATTGTCCGTGCATAATGGAAATCCACTAGAAAACAGTTATCTTATAAGAGAACAAGAGACAACCCATTTTCGGCGGGTTGTCTCTTTTAAATTATAAGAAAATAGTGTATGATGGTAGATAGCAGAAAAAACGGCCAGAGAAAAACACTGGCCGGATACAAAAGGAGAGCAGGATTTTATGGACTGTAAAGAAGCAGAAAAATTAATACAGCCATACGTGCAGGGAAATATGCCGGAGAAAGAGATGGAACCGTTTATTTCCCATATCCGGAAATGCCATACATGCCACGAGGAACTGGAGACATATTTTATTGTGAACCGTGCGATGGCATATTTCGAGGATGACGCGCCCGATTCCTACAATCTGACAGGACTTCTGGAACGCGATCTGGAGAAAAAAGAGGAAGAAGCGAGACACCGCCGGTACAAAGATACGTTTTTCCGGGTGCTGATGCTGATTCTCGTTCTGTTTCTGGTGCTCCTGGCTCTGCACTATTTTGAAGTGATAGAATTACCCTGGCTGAAAGGATTATTATGAGTGATAAAATCGTATTACTGGACGGACACAGTATTCTGAACCGGGCTTTTTACGGCGTACCGGATCTGTCCAATGCAGAAGGACTGCACACGAACGCCGTATATGGATTCCTGAATATTCTGTTTAAAATTCTCGATGAGGAGCAGCCGCAGTATCTTGCCGTGGCGTTTGACCTCCATGCACCGACATTCCGCCACAAAATGTATGACCAGTACAAGGGAACGAGAAAGCCGATGCCGCAGGAATTGCGCGAACAGGTCCCGGTGATCCAGGAAGTGCTCGCAGCAATGGACATTGAGATTGTCACAAAAGAGGGCTATGAGGCGGATGATATCTTAGGAACGCTCGGCCGCAAATGCGAGGCGGAAGGGATGGAAGTTACGATCGTATCCGGAGACCGCGACCTGCTGCAGCTTGCAACGGACCACATTCTGATCCGGATTCCAAAGACCGTAAAGCGTGTGACGACGATTGAAAATTACCACACGGCAGAGGTGTTGGAAAAATACAGTCTTCTCCCGAAACAGATCATCGATCTGAAAGCGCTGATGGGCGATACCGCAGACAATATCCCGGGTCTGCCGGGTGTCGGCGAGAAAACCGCGACGAAAATCCTGCTGCAGTACGAGACACTGGAAAATGCGCATGCACATTTCGAGGAGATCAAACCGAACAAGGCAAAAGAGGCGATGCGTGATCATTATGATCTGGCGGAATTAAGCAAAAAACTTGCAACGATTGATACCGATGCGCCGGTGGAGCTCGACCGTGAAAAAGCGGCACTCTCGAATTTTTATACACCAAAAGCGTATGAGATGTTCAAACGTCTGGAGTTTAAAAACCTGCTGGGCCGCTTCGAGGAGACGAATGCAGAACCAGAGGATGCCGTCTTTCTGCGCACCGTAACGGATTTTTCCGAGGCGGAAGAACTCTTTGGAACCATCGCGAAGGAGGAGAAGGCAGGAGCCGCTCTTCTGACAGAAGAAACCCCGAAGGACGGACCGATGGCAGATCGGAGCCGTTCACTTGTCGGTATGGCAGTTGCGTATGGAAGCGGAGAGCCGGATGTTGTTTACTTCCCAGCAGAAGGTTTCCTGACCGGAGATTATTTAAAAGAAAAATTGACTGAGCTGCAGAAGCAGATTCCGGTTTTCTGCGTCATGGACGGAAAAGAATTTCTGAAGGATATGCCGGACACCGATGAAGCCCATCTGTTTGATGCCGGAATTGCCGCGTATTTATTAAATCCATTGAAATCACAGTATTCGTACGATGATATCGTAAAAGAGTACGTACACCGCTATGTGCCGGCAGTGGAAGAGATCTTCGGCGGAAGCAAGATTCCGACCGCAGGAAAGATGACGCCGGAACAGCAGGAGTCGTATGCAGGTCATCAGGCGTATGCTGTATTTGCCGCACAGGAAAACATGGAAAAGCTGCTGAAGGAGCAGGGCATGTGGGATCTGTACCGGAATGTGGAGATTCCGCTGGTGTTTACGCTCCGTCAGATGGAAGCGGATGGAATCGCCGCAGAAAAAGAAGCACTTTCCGTTTACGGAGCTGAGCTGGCGGAGCGGATCGGAGAGCTGGAGGCACAGATCTACGAGGAGGCCGGCGAGGAGTTCAACATCAATTCCCCGAAGCAGCTCGGCATGATTCTGTTTGAAAAGCTGCAGCTTCCGGGCGGCAAAAAGACCAAGACGGGTTATTCCACCGCCGCCGATGTGCTCGAAAAGCTCGCACCGGATCACAAACTCGTTGCCGATATTCTGGAGTACCGCCAGCTTGCCAAACTGAAATCGACGTACGCCGACGGTCTGCAGGCCGTGATCGGGAAAGATGGAAGAATCCATTCGACATTTAACCAGACCATCACCGCGACCGGCCGCATCAGCAGTACCGATCCGAATCTGCAGAACATTCCGGTGCGGATGGAGCTTGGCCGTCTGATCCGGAAAGCCTTCGTGCCAAAGCCTGGCTGTGTCTTTCTGGATGCCGACTATTCCCAGATTGAGCTCCGCGTGCTGGCCCATATGTCGGGCGATGAAAACCTGATCGAGGCGTACCGCGAGGCGGAGGATATCCACCGCATGACGGCATCGAAAGTGTTCCATGTGCCGCTTGAAGAGGTAACACCGCTGCAGAGAAGAAATGCGAAGGCGGTCAACTTCGGTATCGTATACGGCATCAGTTCGTTCGGTCTGGGCCAGGATCTCGGCATCAGCCGGAAAGAGGCAGAGGCCTATATCCAGCAGTATTTCGAGACGTATCCGGGTATCCATGAGTTTTTGAACCGCTGCGTGGAGGATGCCAAAGAGAAAGGCTATTCCGTGACGATGTTCGGACGCAGACGGCCGATGCCGGAACTGAAATCGAGCAACTTTATGCAGCGGTCATTCGGCGAGCGCGTTGCGATGAATGCGCCGATCCAGGGAACGGCGGCGGATATTATTAAAATAGCGATGATCCGCGTGGCGAAACGGCTGAAAGAGGAGCAGTTAAAGACCAGACTTCTTCTTCAGGTACACGATGAGCTGCTGCTGGAAGTGCCGGAAGACGAGCTCGAAAAGGCAGAACAGATCCTGGAAGAGGAGATGACCGGGGCAGCCCATCTGGCTGTCAAACTCGAGATCGATATGCACACAGGAAACAACTGGTACGAGGCGAAATAGCGCACTCATACCAGGAGCGAAAGGATACAAAAGAATGAAAGTTTTTGGAATTACAGGCGGCGTGGGCGCCGGAAAAAGCGAAGTGCTCACGTACCTTGGGCAGAATTATGATGCAACGGTGATCCAGGCGGACGAGGCAGGTTACCTTGTGATGCTGCCGGGCGGCGAATGCTATGGAGAGATTGTGAAGCTGTTCGGCAGACAGATCACCACAGAGACCGGCGAACTTGACCGGAAACGGATTGCTGAGATCGTTTTTCAGGACAAAGAAAAGTTAAAAGCCCTGAATGCGATCGTTCATCCGGCGGTAAAACGGTATATCAAAAAAGCCATTGCAGCCGCGGAAAAAGCAGGGACGGAATACGTCTTTGTGGAGGCCGCACTCTTAATCGAAGAAAAATATGATGAAATTTGTGATGAACTGTGGTATATTTATGCGGATGAAGAAGTCCGGAAGGAGCGATTGATCGAAGGACGCGGCTATTCCGAGAAGAAAGTTCGCGAAATCATGGCAAATCAGCTTTCCGAGGATGAATTCAGCAGCCACTGCGATTTTGAAATCGACAACAGCGGCGATTTTGAGGAAACAAAAAAACAGTTAGACCATAGGATGAAAAAATATGAAACTTTGTAGTATTGCAAGTGGTTCGAGCGGAAACTGCATTTTCGCGGGAAGCGAGACCACAAGCCTTCTGATCGATGCGGGCATCAGCGGAAAGCGCGTGGAGGCGGGGCTGGCTGTTCTCGATCGCAGCGCGAAGGAGCTAGACGGCATTCTCGTGACACATGAGCATTCCGATCATATCCAGGGCCTTGGCGTGCTGGCGCGCCGGTACGGTATTCCGATTTACGCAACGGATGGAACAATTCAGGCGATGCAGCAGACGAAGAGCCTTGGAAAGTTCCCGGAGGGGATTTTCCACACGATTCACGCGGATGACACGTTTACGCTGGGTGATATCGCCGTACATCCGTTTACAATCTCCCACGATGCGGCAGAGCCGGTCGGCTACCGGATGGAGTCCGGCGGGAAATCAATTGCGATCGCGACGGACCTTGGTGTCTACAGCGATTACACGGTTCAGAATCTGACCGGGCTGGATGCCGTTTTGTTAGAGGCAAATCATGACGAGAACATGCTTGCGGTCGGACCGTACCCGTATCCGTTAAAACAGCGGATCGCCGGGGCGAAAGGCCATTTATCAAACCTGGCGGCAGGCCATCTCCTCTGCGAGATTCTGCACGACAATCTGCAGGAAGTGCTGCTCGGCCATCTGAGCAAGGAAAATAATTACGAGGCACTGGCCTTTGAAACCGTGGCCTGCGAGGTCACAACGGGCGATAATCCGTACCGCTCGGGCGATTTTCACTTGGCTGTCGCAAAAAGAAGCGAAGTATCACCATTAATAGAAGTATAAAGCTACATACCATGTTTTTCGCAAGGCCGCCATTACCGGTTTTTCCGGGGCTTTGACATAAAACCAGAAAAAGGAGAATGGAAACATGAAGAAGACAATTATCACTGTCGTAGGCAAGGACACCGTGGGCATTATCGCAAAGGTATGTAATTATCTGGCAGAGAACCAGGTAAACATCGAAGACATTTCTCAGACGATTGTGCAGGGATATTTCAACATGATGATGGTAACGGACGTCTCCAAGAGCGAGAAATCCAACGCAGAGCTTGCAAAAGATCTGGAGGAGCTTGGAAGTTCCATCGGCGTTGTCATCCGCTGCCAGCATGAAGATATTTTCAATATGATGCACCGTATCTAAAGCGAAGGAGAAAAACGACATGATAAATCTGTTTGAAGTAAAGGAAACGAACGAGATGATCGAAAAAGAGAATCTGGACGTTCGTACCATTACCCTTGGAATCAGTCTTATGGACTGTATCGACTCCAATCTTGACAAGCTGAACCGCAAAATCTACGACAAAATCACGACGACTGCCAGAAATCTGGTTTCCGTAGGTGAGGAGATCGAGGGCGAGTTCGGTATTCCGATTGTAAACAAGAGAATTTCCGTTACCCCGATTGCCTTAGTCGGCGCAGCAGCCTGCAGAACGCCGGAGGATTTCGTGACGATTGCAAAGACTCTGGACCGTGCGGCAAAAGAAGTCGGCGTCAATTTCCTCGGCGGCTATTCCGCTCTGGTAAGCAAAGGTATGACGACAGCAGATGAGCTTCTGATCCGTTCTATCCCGCAGGCACTGGCTGTTACGGATTTTGTCTGCAGCTCCATCAACCTTGGCTCCACTAAAACCGGTATCAACATGGATGCTGTCAAACTGATGGGTGAGATCATCAAGAAGACGGCGGAGGCAAGCAAAGAGAACAACTGCCTTGGATGCGCAAAACTCGTTGTTTTCTGCAATGCACCGGACGACAACCCGTTCATGGCAGGCGCTTTCCACGGCGTAACCGAGGCGGATGCCATCATCAATGTCGGCGTTTCCGGCCCTGGTGTTGTCAAACATGCTCTGGAAAAAGTACGCGGCGAGAACTTTGAGGTACTCTGCGAGACGATCAAGAAGACGGCGTTTAAGGTAACGCGTGTCGGACAGCTCGTTGCACAGGAGGCTTCGAAACGGCTGAACATTCCGTTTGGTATCATTGACCTTTCCCTGGCACCGACTCCGGCGATCGGAGATTCCGTTGCGGATATCCTTGAGGAGATCGGCCTCGAGCACGCAGGTGCACCGGGAACGACAGCGGCGCTGGCGCTTCTGAACGATCAGGTGAAAAAGGGCGGTGTTATGGCATCTTCCTATGTCGGCGGTCTCTCCGGCGCATTCATCCCGGTTTCTGAGGATCAGGGTATGATCAACGCAGTCAACGACGGCGCACTGACCATTGAAAAACTCGAGGCAATGACCTGTGTCTGCTCCGTAGGTCTTGATATGATCGCCATCCCGGGAGACACGAAAGCATCGACCATCTCCGGAATCATCGCAGATGAGCTTGCCATCGGTATGGTCAACCAGAAAACAACGGCAGTCCGCCTGATCCCGGTCATCGGAAAAGGCGTGGGCGAGACCGTAGAATTCGGCGGCCTCCTCGGCTATGCACCGATCATGCCGGTCAACAACTTCTCCTGCGAGGCATTCGTCAACAGAACAGGAAGAATCCCGGCACCGATTCATTCGTTTAAAAACTAAAGAGAAAGCTGAAAAGCCGGCAGTGATCCTGAATGGAAAGGATCGCTGCCGGCTTTTTTACCATCTGCGCAAATAAAAATAGTAATTTTAAGGAATGTATAGTATGATATATTACATACTGATAATTTTACTTGCAACCCATAAAAAGTGTAAGAAAAAATGAATTATTACGGGGAACTTCAGCGATAGCAGCCGTTGTTCTAGCAATACCTCTGCGGATGTGCATGTGAAGGCCGCCATAGAAAACACAAAGTATTATTTGAACAAAAACGGCAAAATGCAGACTGGCTGGCAGAAGATCGGTGGAAAATGGTATTACATGGATAAGAACGGAGCGCTGCAGGAATCTAAATGGATCAGCGGAATTTATTATGTAAAAGTCGATGGGCAGTCCGTTCGTCTGATGAAAGACCGGAAAGCTTTCCTTCCTCCCGGTAAATCGCACGGATCGGGTTCATGATGAGGTACAAAACAGACTGTTTCCTCAGATCTTTCGGTATGACCTCCAGTGCCTCATGGAACTTGCGCCTGTAATGTACCCAGCACCCTGCGATCTTCAGATCTCCAAAATATGATGTTCCTCAACTTCGACTTTTCAGGCACAAAGCGGTAACATCTGGATATGGCATCTGGAAGCTGTTTTCATTCTTTTTGCCGATCTGTTTTTTCTTTTTGGCTGCTCTTATTGGACAGCACGATCTGTTCCATCATCAGCTGCATCTTATCATTGCGGGTCTGTGTCTGTTTTGTCAGTTCCTCCATCTGATCCTGAAGACAGAGAAACAGAAGAAAATATATCTGCCGAAAGTCCATTTCCGTTTTTGATACACATCACTGGAACTTTGGGCACAGTTGCTGTTCTTTTTTTGCCTTTTAACGCTAAAAGGTAATGTTTTTCTTGTGTGCAGTAAAGTGTTAGAGTATAATAAAACCAGTTTTTTTGCATAAGTTTAGGCGGAGAATCCTGCCGTAGCAGGATCCTTTCTTACGGTGTTATTTCACAGACGTAACCATAATAGTTTTACTGCAGGGGGGGATAGAAAATGAAAACAAAAGAGATTCAGGAACTCTATCAAATAAAATTACATAGTATGGACACGATCCTGCATCAGATATCGCTTATGGATCAGGTGGAAAATGAGCAGGAGCTGTCAGAAATCATTCACTCTTTGTTGCAGGCGATTGGAAACTATACAGGGGCAGACCGGGTATATGTTTTTGACTGGGAAACCGATCAGAAGGACAGTCTGAGCAATACATTTGAATGGTGTGCCGATGGAGTGGCACCAGAGATAGATAACCTTCAGGCAATCCCGGTCAGTTCGATGCCGAACTGGGTGAAACGATTTGAAAACAAGGAAGTAATCGTGATTCATGATCTGGAAGCGACAAAAAATTCTGAACCGGAAGAATATGAATTGTTAAAAACACAGGAAATATGTTCCTTGATTGCGGTGCCGATTTATGCCAATCATCAGATGAATGGATTCATCGGGGTAGATAATCCTGATTTGAGGCAGAATGAGATTTCCATTACACTGCTGTCTGATGTTGGCGGACATCTTGGATGTGTGAGGGAAAATCTGAAAAGTACGGTACTGTTGAAAAAGGCTCTTGATGAGGCGACAAAGAGGTCAGAGATTATTGCCGCAATTGCTACGTTGTATGTAACAATCGTACAAGCCAATGTTAAAGAGCGGACATATGAGCTTTTGAAAGGCCATGACCTTGTGCAAAAAATCCTTGGACAAAAGGGGAAAATTGATGATGTTATGGAAAGGCTTCCAACAGCATTTGCCGCCCAGGAAGAGAGAGAAAAATACCGGGAGTTTCTTGACATTGATACATTGACAGAGAGACTTCGTAATACGAATTCTGTTTCGATTGAATTTATGGGAGTAAACGGAGAATGGCGGCTGGCCAGATTTATTGTAAAGAGCAGAGATGCACATGGAAACGCTGTGGATGTGCTTTATGTCGTACGAGATATTACGGAAGAAAAATCACGGGAACTCATGTATCAGAAACAGCTTAAGGAAAGCATGGAAGATGCTCATCGCGCGAATCTTTCAAAAACAGCCTTTCTCCGGCGTATGAGCCACGATATCCGTACACCGCTAAACGGAATCGTGGGGATGATCCATATCGCTGAAAAATATAACAATGATGTGGTCAAGTTAAGGGAATGCAGGAAGAAGGTACTTCAGTCCGCCGATTATCTGCAAAATCTGATCAACAATGTCCTGGATATCAGCAAACTGGAATCCGGTTCCCTTGTGTTGGAACATAAATCCTTTGATCTGGCAGAACTGTTAAGGAATAATCTGACGGTTGTTGCAATGAGTGCTTATGAGAATGGTGTAAGATTTGAAGGCGGCGTGGAAGCAAGCACAATCTGCCACAGATATTTGATTGGAAGTCCGGTACATCTGAGCAGGGTTTTAATGAATCTTTCTTCCAACGCGATTAAATACAATCATTTTCATGGAACAGTGAATGTTCATTGCGAAGAATTATCGGATGATGGGAATATAGCTGTTTTTCAGTTTGTATGTTCAGATACCGGTCTTGGTATGAGTGAAGAATTTCAAAAACATGCGTTTGATGCTTTTGCGCAGGAAGGCAAACAGTCAACTACAACATTCAGTGGCTCCGGTCTGGGACTTTCGATTGTCAAAGATATTGTTGAACGGATGGGTGGAACGATAGAACTGGAAAGCGAAGAAAATGTAGGAAGCACGTTTACGGTTACGGTTCCATTTGAAATAGATTATTTGGTTGAAAATAATGATTCACAGAAGGACAGCTACTCACAGGATATGGATCTGTCAGGAAAACGGGTGCTTCTTGTTGAAGATAATGTCATTAATATGGAGATAGCCCATGCAATCCTGGAGGAGGAGCATCTGAACATTACAGAAGCGAAAAACGGAAAAGAGGCATTTGAAATATTTCAGAATTCCAGGTTGGATGAGTATGATGTCATCATCATGGATGTGATGATGCCGGTCATGGATGGGCTGGAAGCAACAAAAGCAATTCGTATGCTGGAACGTGAAGATGCCAAAAAGATTCCAATCATTGCCATGACGGCAAATGCTTTTGAGGAAGATCGGAAAGCATGTCTGGAGGCCGGGATGAATGAACATATTGGAAAGCCGATTGATATTCCGCAATTAAAAAGAGCGATCACAAAACTGCTGACAAAAAGGGGTAGTAAACGCAAAAACATAATCATTCATTGAAATTAAGAAGAACTATAGTAATTGGAATTTTAGCAGTCACCGTGGCAGGGTGCAAAAACACAGATAACACGAAAGAAGAAACCGAAAAGCCTGTTATTACCCTCGGCAGCGACAGCTATCCACCATACAATTATCTGAATGAGGATGGTGTACCGACAGGAATTGATGTAGAACTGGCTACGGAAGCATTCAAAAGAATGGGATAACAGGTGAAGGTTGTCCAGATCAACTGGGAGGAGAAAAAAGAACTGGTGGAGAGCGGCGAGATTGATTGTATCATGGGCTGTTTTTTCTATGGAAGGACGTCTTGACGATTACCGCTGTCCAGTCCACAACCAAACCGGAAAGCATCTTTCTGAACCGGACGGATGAGAGGATCCCAAAGCTGGGAAATCTGATCATCCTGGGACACCGGGAGCTGATCTATACGTTTCTGGGAAAAGGATATGTAGATGCGGTTGCTGCACACGAGGAATCTATCGTTCAGTATAGGAAGGATTATGATGCAAGCTTCCGTATCCTGGAAGAGCCTCTGATGATCACCGGAATAGGCGTTGCTTTTGCAAAAGAGGATGACAGGGGAATCTGTGAGCAGATGGGCCAGACACAGGAAGAGATGCGTCTGGATGGCACATCCCTGAAAATCATTGAAAAATACCTGGATGATCCCCAGAAGTATCTGGAGGTGGAGAAAAACGGATCCAGCTGCTCGGCGGTCTGATAGGAATCTGTGTAGCTGTAGTCTCTCTGTTTTATTTCTTCCACGCAGAAAAAGCAGAAGCAGAGAAAAGAATGGTGGAGATTGTAAACTATGTGAAAGTGCAGTGTTCCACTACACCCATTATAATGAATCTTCGGAATCCAAAAGTCTCCTCCGTGCCATTGAAAGTGCCAGACAGATGAGTACAAATATTAAAATGGAAA
>OLJA01000678.1_pt1 | contig 21249 bp, 18 predicted proteins | sample 1601401 | NCBI WGS metagenome assembly OLJA01 (sample SAMN01915217, study PRJEB22387) | human gut metagenome | isolation source: stool | host: Homo sapiens | place: USA | reverse complement strand
GCAGGGCCGTAAGGGGTGCGGCACGGCAGCCGGAGCAGCGGGCATTGGCACGCTGCTCGGCACTGCGCGCAGCCACCGTCACATGGCCGCCCAGCAGCGCCAGCCGCCGGGCCACGGCGCGGCCCACCCGGCCATAGCCCAGCACCAGAAAGCCGCTTTCCCAGATGGTGCGCTCACGCAGGCGCAGCAACAGCTCCAGGCATCCCTCGGCGGTGGGCACGGCGTTCAGACATTCCAGCTCCGGGCGCAGAAAGTAGTCAATCAGCGGCAGCCCGGCCTCCTGCGCGGCGCGGCGCACCGGCATACCCGGGCGGCCCGCCAGAATCAGTGTCCCCTGCCCTGCCCCCTGCAAAGTGCGGGCCACCTCGTCGCTGACGCGCCCCTGCGACATGGGCAGCAGGATGTAATCGGCTGCGGCGGCATTGTCGGCGGCTGTCACGCCGTAGCCTGCCCGGCGCAGCACCCGCGCCGCCGCCAGCTGGCGGGCATCGTGTCCCACCACACAGAATGTTCCCGGCATAAGCGCTCACCTCGTTTGGTTTTGAGCCATAGTATGCCGGGGCGCGGCAGGGTGTGAAAAAGGCACCCGCCTGCTTTCACAGGTGGGTGCCTTTTGCTGGTATAGGTAGGGGCGGGCATTGCCCGCCCGCGCTGCCCGGAAAATACAGCCCGCGGGAAGCCTGCGGGCCTACCGGGCAGTGCTTTATCAATAAATTTTCAGTGCGTCGCACTGGCCGCGCCAGACGGCCAGCGGGTCGATGGGCACCATGCCCAGACGGAGCTCTGCCACAACGGTTTTGCCGCAGACGCCCAGCAGCTGGCCCTGCTTGACCTTCTCGCCCGCTTTGACCTCCAGATTGGTCAGGCCATAGAAGATGCTTTTCAGGCCCGCGCCGTGGTCAATGACCACCGTGCAGCCGTAGACGCCGCCCAGATCCTCTGCCAGAAGCACCTTGCCGCTGGCGGGTACAATCATTGAATCATTGCGCTTTTTGGGCTGGATGACCACGTTGGTGGCGGTGCGCCCGCCATAGCCGTAGTTGGTGCTGCGCTCGCTGTAGGAACGGCCCGCGTACTCGGTCATACCGTAGGTCAGCGGCGTGGAAAAGCTGCCCAGGAAGGGCTGCACAAAGCCGCCCACGCTCCACTGAATATCCAGCTCGGAGGTGCTCAGCAGCTTCTTGACAGCCGCGGGGGCGTCCTCCTTGCCGATATAGGGCGAGACCATCTGGGATTTGCTGCCGTAATCCTTATAATCGTAGGTGGCCGCACGCACGGTCAGGGTCAAATCCTTGCTGTAGCCGTCTGCGGTGACGGTCACGGTCTTGCCGCCAGTCTCCTCGTTCCACGGAATGGGTAGGTAGCAAATCCAGCCGTTGGCCGCCTTGACAAAGCCGGCGTTTTCCAGCGTGGTCTTGAGGGTGGGGGCATCACTGCCCAGCGTGGGGCCCACACGGATGGCGGCAACACTGCCCTGCTGCACCGAATCGGTGACGAGCTGGATGGTGGGCTGCAGGCTGACCGTGAAGCGGAACTGCCAGGTTTCACTGCCGGTGATGCTGGTGTTGTCTGCGCCCTCCTGCGCTGTGACCACGAGCTTGGCATCATAGCTGCCATTTGCGCTGAAGCGGAAGCTGCGGAAGCCGGTGGCGCTGCCGCTGTAGACCTCCTCTTTGTCGGCATCGGTAACGGTCAGCTCTGCCGTGTAGCCGGAGCTGGGCGTGACAAGCAAATCCGGCGACGCTCCGGAGACAGGCTCGGCCAACTCAAGGGGGGCTGAGCTGAGCGTTTCGGCGTAGGTACGCCGGAACAGTTTGCCGACCACCGGCACATGCCAGCGGTAGGCGGTGGGGGCAAGCTCGGCGCCGTCAAAAGTGACCTTGATTTCGGGCAGCATATCGGGCGTGGCACTGCGGTAGAGCCACGCCACGCCGCCGCCCGCGATAATCAGGATGAACAGCACGACCAGCAGCAGCCACTTGGCCATGCCGAACGCACCGCGCCTCAGCTTCTGGGAAATGGTATCCTCCGGCTCGTCCTCGGCATCGTCCGTGTCCCCGGTATCGGCGGGAAGGCTATCGGTATCGGCGTCGGCGGGCAGCGCGGGGACAGGCTGGGGATTATCCTCCAGCCCGGCCATAATCTGCGCAATGGACAGCTGCGCCGTGCGGGAAATGCTCGCCGTGCGCTCCCGCTGCTCGGGGGTGTCCTTGTCGGGGCTCTCGTTGAACGCGCACTTGTCCAGCGCCGCCGGGTCGGACGCCTCGGCGGCGGTGTCGGCGGTGTCGGCGGGCGCTGCGTCAGGCATTTGGTCTGCGCCTTCGGCCTCGGCAGTGGCTGTATCGGGCGTCTTGTCCGTGTCATCGGCCTCGGCAGTGGCTGTATCGGGCGTCTTGTCCATGTCATCGGCCTTGGCCTGGGCGGGCTCGGCGGTCTCTGCCGCAGGGGCGTTGGTTGTATCAGTCTGCGCAGGCTCCGGTGCTTCGGGGGCGGGTGCTTCCGGGCTCTCCTTCGCCGGTGCATCGGTGTCCGCCGCGGGCTTCTCCGCCTTCTTTTTGGCGGCGGACTTTCTGCACGTGCCGCGCTTGGCCTTGGGCTTCTCCTCCCGATCCACCGGGGCTTTGTTCTTGTCTTGTTCCATACGTTCTCCCACTCTGCTCTGTACCTGGGTTCTCATCAACGGCGGCCGGGTGCGCCGTGCTGTACGGTAGTATACTTATTCGTATTCGCGGAACTGCAGACCACTGTTTCCGTCCAGTGCGGTCTGCGGATTGACCGATTTGCTGCCGATGCGCAGCTCGTAAATCAGGCTGTGCGTTGTGCCTGCCGTGCCCAGCGGGTCGCCGGTGGCAACAGACTGCCCGCGTTCGACATCGACCTTTTCCAGACCGTAGAGGTAGCTCTTGACGCCGCAGCCGTGGTCAATGACCACCGTGCCGCCGGTCAGGGTCAGCGTGCCCGCAAAGACAACGTTGCCCGCCTGCGGTGCGGTGACAGTCTCGCCGTCTGCGGCTGCGTAGGTAATGCCGGTGGACTGGCCGCTGCGTGCACCGTCCACCATCTGGGTGGTGCCGTATTCCATGGTGGGCGCACCGGCACTGGGTACCTCAAACCGGCCGTTCCACAGCTTGGCAGAGCTGCCGGTGGTGTACAGTGGCCAGATGGCGTTGCGGAATTCCTCCGCCCCGGCGCTCTCCTCGGCGGGAACGTCCACGGTGTCATACAGCGTCCGTGTGACAGTCAGGATGATTTCCTTATTTAAAGAGCCGCAGGTCAGGCTCAGCGTGTGGTCGCCGCCCTCGGCGTTGTAGGTCACCGGCAGATAGCCCATATACCCGCTGGCGGTTTTGCGGAACCACACGGTGCCGAGGTCTGTCTCGACTGTCGGCTCGCCGTCCAGAATACCGCTGAGCTGGATGGCCACAATGCTGCCCTGGGGCGCACGCTCGGCGCTCAGGGTTACCTTGGGGTTCATCGCCATGGTGAAGGCGGCGCGGTAGGCATACCAGCCCACCGGGTCACCGGGGGTGTTGCTGTCGGCGCTGTGGTAGGCGGTCACGGTGAGCTGGTACTCGCCGTTCTGTGTGTAGGTATAGGTATTGCAGTCAGCCTGCGTGCCCGCCCAGACGGTGCCGTCGGGCGCGGTAAGCTGCACCTGCGCCGTGGTGACCCAACCGGGCAGCACCAGCTGCGGCACGGTATCGGTAAAAGTGCCCAGCTTCTGCACCGTCAGGTTGGTGGGGCTTTCGTAGGGTTTGCTGACCTTGTCGCCGAGAACCGGAATTGTCCAGTCCCAGCCGTTGGCGGTCAGCTCCTGCTCGCCGAAGGTGACAGCCTCCTGCGGGAGCTTGTCCGCCCCGGTGCGGCTGTAGAGAAAGGCCGCGGTCCCGCCCAGAATGGCGGCAACCATAGCGGCAACCATCACCAGCCAAAGCAGCAGTTTGCGCATAGTCGGTTTTCTCCATTAACAAAAGGCCGGACGCCGTCAGGTCAGCGCCCAGCCGGTTTGAATTGTCCCAGAGGGGTTACTCCTCGGTCTTTGCAGTGTCGTGGATTGTCTCGTAGGTGGTGGCGTCGGTATCGTCCTCATCATCGAAATCATCATAGTCATCGCTGAACAGAAGGCGCTCATACTCGTCCAGCTCCTTCTCACGGTGATAGAGGTACAGTGCGGCGGCGGTCAGGGCACCGGCAGCGGCAAACAGGAAGGCCAGCACGGCTCCGAAGGTGGTTTTCTTCATCATGATAAAAGCTCCTTTTGCAGTGAAAAACGGCACGTATACGCGATAAACAACGCTTCCGGGAAGGCCCGGCGCGCCGGGAACGCCGCCCCCCACAATGGGAATGTGTGTTGGCAGCGATCCCTTCATATGCCTTTATTATACCCGACACACGAGGCAAATACAACAGCCGAATTGTAAAATCTTGCGCTGATTTGGCACGAAAATTTTGCTGCTCCGCCACCCCGGCTCCCTCTTGACAAAGCAGTGGAAATCCGCTTAAATAGTAATATCTGCGGGGAATCACCGCTTTAAACCAAAAAAGAGGTCGGGAGTTTTTATGACAACATTCTTAGGGAATGACAGCGTTCTCAAGAAAGTGCTGCACTTCTCACTTCCATACCTGTTATCGTACTTTTTGCAGACGCTCTACGGTATGGCGGATCTGCTCATCATCGGCCGGTTTGACGGTGTGGCCGCCACCACGGCGGTGTCCATCGGCAGTCAGGTCATGCATATGAGTACCGTTATGCTGGTGGGGCTGGCTATGGGCGTTACGGTCGGTATCGGCCACGCCGTCGGCGCGGGCGAGCAGCGCCGTGCGGGTGCGGTCATCGGCAGCGGCACGGTGCTGTTTCTGGCACTCTCGGTCGTATTGGCGGCGGGGCTGTGCGGGCTGGTGGAGCCCATCACGGCGCTTATGTCCACCCCGGCCGAGGCAGTGGCGGGGATGCAGGACTATCTGACCATCTGCTTCATCGGCATCCCCTGCATCACGGCATACAACGTCATTGCCGCCATCTTCCGCGGGCTGGGGGACTCCAAAAGTCCGATGTACTTCATCGCGGTGGCGTGCGCGGCCAACATTGTGCTGGACCTGATTTTTATGGGCCCGATGCACCTTGGCCCGGCGGGTGCGGCGCTGGGCACCACGCTGGCGCAGGCCATCAGCGTGGCGGTATCGCTCATCGCCATTGTGCGCCGCGGTCTGGGCGAGGTCAGGCTGCAGAAAAGTGATTTCCGCCCCCGGTGGGCGGCCATCAGCCGGATTCTGCGCGTCGGCGTGCCGGTGGCCTTGCAGGACGGTCTGATTCAGATTTCATTCCTGATTATCACGGTCATTGCCAACCGCCGCGGCCTGACGGATGCTGCCGCTGTGGGCGTGGTGGAGAAATTCATCAGCTTTGTGTTCCTTGTGCCCTCGTCGATGCTGTCCACCATCTCGGCGCTGGGTGCGCAGGAGGTCGGCGCAGGCCGTCATGACCGCGCTGCCGCCACGCTGCGATACGGCATTACCCTGACGCTTGGCTTCGGCGCGGTGGTGGGGGTGCTCATCCAGTTCCTTGCGCCGAATGTGGTAAGTCTTTTCACGGCAGACGCCGCGGTCATTGCGGCGGGCGCGTGGTATCTGCGGGGGTATATCTGGGACTGCTTTTTTGCCGGGGTGCATTTCAGCTTCAGCGGTTATTTCTGCGCGTATGGCCGCAGCGAGCTTTCGTTCATACATAACATTCTGTCCATTGTGCTGGTGCGCGTGCCGGGTGCGTATTTTATGTCCAAGTGGTTCCCTGACACACTGCTGCCGATGGGGCTTGCGACCGCCTGCGGCTCGGTGCTGTCGGTGGTGGTCTGTTTGATTATGTATACGACCCTGAAAAAGAAGGGACTGTTTGGGGTGGCAACCCGCTGATGGGTTGCCAGTAGGGCGGGGTGACCCCACCCCGCTGTAAGCCCCCTCCCTACAGAAATACCCCGGCAGAAAATCTGCCGGGGGGCTTTACTTTATCTTGCTCAGAACAGCTTATCGGTCGGGTACAGGCCGTCTGCACTCATCTTTTGCAGGGCGGCTACCAGCTCGGGCTTGTCCTCGCGGTAGGTGATGCCGTGCCAGCGGTCGGCGCTGGTCAGCACATGGACATCGGCCTCACCGCGGTTCAGTGCGTTGGTCACAACGGTGGGCAGGTAATACTCGCACTTCAGCGGGTTCACCGGCAGATTCTCCTGCAGGAAGGCGGCAAAGCCGGCCTTTGCCTTCTGCACATAGTCGGGGGTGAAGCCCCACAAATTCATCGAAACCACGCTGTCGGCGGGCAGGTCAATCCAGCTTGCGCCGCCGTCCTCACTGTAATGGATGCCGCCGTCATACGGTTCAATGCAGGTGCGCTCGGTCACGCTGACAAGGTTGTGATGCTCGTCGGTCACGCAGACGCCGCGGCTGACACTGCCGTTGGCGCTGACCGTGTTGCCCAGCAGGAAGCCCACCATTGCCCAGGCGCAGCGGTCGCCGTCCGCGTGGGTGCTCAGGTAGTCATACACCAGCTGGAAGCCCTGCGGGCCGTAGTAGTCATCCGCGTTGATGACCGCAAACGGCGCGTTGCCGATGGCCTCCTCCGCCACCAGAATGGCATGTGCCGTGCCCCACGGCTTGACGCGGCCCTCCGGCACGGTGAAACCCTCCGGCAGCTTGTCAAGCTGCTGGTAGGCGTAGCGCACTTCAAACCCGGCGCGCAGGGCGCGGGCTCCGACGGCCTCCTTGAAGGCGTCCTCAATCTCGTGTTTGATGATGAAAACCACCGTCTCGAACCCGGCGCGGCGTGCGTCATAGAGACTGTAATCGAGGATAGCCTCGCCGGACGGCCCCACCGGGTCGATCTGCTTCAGTCCGCCGTAGCGGCTGCCCATACCGGCAGCCATAACAACCAGAATCGGTTTTGTCTGCATAGTCAATGCTCCCTGCCTTATGGCAACACCGCACAATTCCCGCCTAACGGCTTAAGCACCGCTACTGCGGCTACGAAGCACAATCTGCGTTGCAAAAATGCTCGGTAATACATCCAGTATTGCCTGCGCTTTTTGCTTAGCAGTTTGTACTTCTCGCTCGCCGTATCGGCACTTAGAATTATGCGGTGTTGCCTTATGTATTTGCATTTATTTTACTCCTTTTCCCCTGCCGTTGCAAGCACCTTATAAAATTAAAAAAACCGGACAAATTCAGCAGTTTGTGACGCCATTTACTATGGCGGCCCGCAGCAAAAAATGGTATAATAAAGACAACATATACAGTAAGGAGGCAACCCTGATGGAACATACCGCAAAACGTGCGTTGGTGCTGGCCGGCGGCGGGGCCAAGGGCAGCTATCAGATTGGCGTCTGGCGCGCATTGCAGGAGCTGGACTGGACGCCCGATATCATCACAGGGGCCAGTGTCGGCACACTGAACGGCTGCCTTTTCACGATGGGCAAAATTCAGGAGGCCGAGGATTTGTGGCGCAGCTTGGAAATCCACGATGTGCTGGAGGTTCCCGAGACCCTCAAGCCGGAGGAATTGCGCCCATTCTTTCTGGACATTATCCGCAGCGGCGGGCTGAACGTGGAGCCGCTGGCCGAGACGATTGACCGCCTGATTGACGAGGACGCCGTGCGCCATTCGCCCATACACTTCGGTCTGGTTATGACCGAGCTGGGCAGCCTGCGCAGCATCCAGTGCCCGATCGAGACGATACCCGAGGGCCAGCTCAAGGACTATATGCTGGCGTCCAGCGCCTGCTTCCCCGCCCTGCGTCCGCGGGAAATTGACGGTGTCAAGTACATTGACGGCGGCTGGCGGGACAATATGCCTCTGGATCTGGCCGCACAGATGGGCGCAACTGAGCTGCTGGGGGTTGATGTGGACGGCATCGGCTTCGTCAAGCCAAACACCACCGGCCTGCCCACCCGCATCGTGCGCAGCCACTGGAATCTGGGCCCCACGCTGGACTTTGACCCCGCCCGCGCTGCCCGCAATATTGCGCTGGGCTACTTTGACACTATGCGGCTGTTTGGCCGCTGCGGCGGCACGGCTTACGCCATGCTGCCCGACAACGAGGAGTATCTGGCCCATTTTGCCGAGCGCTACCAGAAGCTGCTGGCCGAGGTCTGCGCCCGCGCCCCGGAGATTGACCTTGTGGAAAAGAACGCCCGCCAGCGGGCCAATTACCCCGCGCCCTATGCGCCGAACCCCAGCGCCCCCACCCGCGGCGCGCTGGCCCCGCTGGAGCTGGCGGCCGAGCGTGTGGGCGTGCCCGAGGATATGCCCTACACGCCCAAGCTGCTGGCCGCAACCTTTATGGGCAGCTTTGACAAGGACCCGGCAGACCGCTTCCCCGCCCTGCTGGACGGCAAGGAAAACACCCTTGTGACCGAGCGCGCCATTGCCGCCGCCGTGCCGGAGGAGTTTGTCACCGCCTTAGTCAGCAGGACTCTGGCGGAAATGCCGATTTTGTGATGGGAGGCAGTCTATGCACACCTATACCGGCGTACCGGCGTCACCCGGAATTGCGGTTGGCCCGGTCGAGCAGATTGACCACGGCACCACGGGCCTGCACCGCATTGTGTGTGACCCCTTCCGGGAGCGCGCCCTCTACGATGTGGCCGTTGTGCTGGCCAAGGACGAGCTGCGCCGCCTGAGCCAGCGCGCCAAGGGCCCCGACGCGGACATTCTGCTGTTTCAGATTGCGCTGCTGGAGGACGAGTCCTTCACCAATGAGATTGGCGATTACATTGCAGCCGGTGCGGGCGGTGCCGCCGCGGTCGAGCGCGCCGAGCAGATTTTTGCCAACCGCTTAAAAAATGTCGATGATGAGTACATCCGGGAGCGCAGTGTCGATGTCTGCGATGTCTGCCGCCGGGTGGTGGATATTCTGGATGGCCGCCCGCGCCGCCGCCTGCACCTGAAGCGGCCCAGTGTTCTGGTGGCAGACTGCTTTTTCCCCAGCGATTTGTTCAGCCTTGACCGGCGCATGGTGCTGGGGCTGGCCAGCAATCAGGACAGCACAGTCAGCCACGCCGCCATTATGGCCCGCAGCCTAGGCATACCCGCGGTGGTGCAGCTGGGGGACGGCGTTGCCGCCATGGCGGTGGGCCGCCGCGCCATTCTGGACGCCGACAGCGGTACGCTGGTGGTGGAGCCGGACGGTGCCCAGATTGCCCAGGCGGACTGCAAGATCGCCCTGAGCCGCCTGCACGGCCAGCAGCCTGACCCGGTGGCCGCTCTGCCATGCCTGACGAAGGCGGGCACGGCCTTCCGCCTGATGCCCACCTGCAACATCAGCGACAGCGATACCCCGCACACCCGCGGCGCGGCGGGCATTGGCCTTGTGCGCACCGAGACGGTGATTCTCTATGACCAGAGTGTGGAAACCCAGACAACCCGCTGCCGTGAGCTGCTGAAATCCGCTGAGGGCGTGCCGGTGCTGCTGCGCACCTGTGACACCCACGCCGCCGATGACGCGCCGTGGGCCGGGGAGCTGCAGACCCGGCTGAACGGCCACCGGCTGTTCCAGCCGCAGATCAAGGCGCTGCTGCGCGCCGCCGCGGACGGCGATTTGCGGGTGGTTTTCCCGATGATTAAGGATGTGGCCGACTGGGACGTCTGTATGGCCGAGGTAAACGTCTGCCGCAGTGAGCTGCTGGAGCAGGGCTTCGAAACCAGCCCGCTGATGCTGGGTTGTGTGGTAGATATGCCCTCGGCGGCGGTGATGGCCGTTGACCTGATGGAGCACGGTGCCCAGCTGCTGGCCATTGACATTGAGGATTTGGCGCGCTACACGCTGGGCCTTGTGCAGAACCCCACGGCCGCCGTGAACCAGCTGACCAACCCCGCCGTGCTGCGGCTGGTACAGAACATTCTGGCGGACGCTGCACCCCGCGGCGTGCAGGTCTACCTGTGCGGCATCACGGTGGCCGCTGTCAGCGCCATGCCTGCCTACTTGAAAATCGGCGTGCGCACCTTCAGCGCCGAGCCCGCCGCCCTGCTGCCCCTGAAAAAGCTGCTGATGGAGCAGGAAATCTGACGATATGGAGTTTCGCGGAGACTGCCCGGCAAAGGTTGCCTGCCGGAAACCCCGCACTGTACAAACAAAATGAAAATGCCCGCCGTATTTCTACGGCGGGCATTGTTCATGCGATCAATTACTGAGCAGCAGCCTTGTTGGCGCGCTTAGCCATGCGGCTGATCTTGCGGGCAGCGGTGTTCTTATGGATGACACCCTTGCTCTTAGCAGAGTCGATGGCAGAGACAGCGACCTTAACGACGGTCTCCTTGTCAGCAGCATTGCTGTCGATGGCAGCGTTTGCCTTCTTGACCACTGTTTTCAGGTTGGACTTGATGGTCTTGTTGTGCAGGGCCTCTTTTTTGGCCTGAACAACGCGATCCTTCTGAGATTTAATATTAGGCATTCGTTCCACCTCCTTGGTTCCCCATAACAGTACAAGTTATATTAGCATACTTTTCGGTAACTTGCAAGCCTTTTTTTGAAAAAACTTCATACAGGGCAAAAAAATTGCATAAATCTGGATAGAAAGGGGGTGTGTGCCAATGCGGGAGTTGTCTGGCTGGGGGCTGCGCGCCCTGTGCGCGGCGGTGCTGGCTGGCTGTGCGGCGGCAGTGTCCGTCTGCCCCGGGCGCACGTGGCTGCTGCGTGCGGCGCTCTACACACAGGACCCCGCGGCGGCGGCAACCCTCACATGGCCGACCCCGCCCGCGCAGAGCGTCTATAAGCCCCAGAAGCCGGAGCCTCGCCCCACGCCGCAGCCCACGGCAAGCCCCTCCCCTGCCCCGACTGCCGCGCCGACACCAACCCCCACGGCCACGCCGCTGCCCAGTGCCGCGCCCCCGCTGGAAAATGCGGGCCGCATACGCGCTGTGACGCTGAAGCAGGGCAGCGGCAGCGGGTATGTGCAGCTGGCGGCGGGCAGCATCCGCAACAGCACCGAGCACCCTGATGCCGACCTGCGCGCCGCCGTAACCACCCAGAGCCTGCCCTTTGCCGTGGAGAAAAACAGCGATGAGCCGCAGCTGCTCATTATGCACACCCACGCCACCGAGAGCTACCAGACCTGGCCTGACCCGGTGTTTGACCCGGACTACACGGCCCGCAGCAAGAATACAGCGCTGAATATGTGCGCCGTGGGGGCCGAGATGGCGCGGGTGCTGAACGCCGCGGGCATCAACACGCTGCATGACGCCACCCTCTATGACGCACCCGGCTACACCGACAGCTACAAGCGCAGCCGTGCGGGTGTGCAGGCGTATTTGGAGCAGTACCCTTCTATTAAAGTGGTGTTGGATGTCCACCGTGACGCGATTGAGGACAGCGACGGCACCCGCGTCAAGCCGGTGTGTGAGCTGGACGGCGAGAGCGCTGCGCAGATTATGATTATTGCCGGATGCGATAACGGCGCCAGTGTGCCCCTGCCGGACTGGCGGCTGAACCTGCGCTTTGCCGCCGCGTGGGAAGCCGAAATGGAAAAGGCTTTCCCCGGCCTTACGCGGCCGGTGCTCTGCGGCTACCGGTTTTACAATCAGGATTTGACAACCGGCAGCCTGCTGATTGAGATTGGCGGCCACGCCAACACGCTGGACGAAGCCCTTTGCGCCGCCCGCCACGCCGCTGAAGCGCTGGCAGCGGTGCTGGGGTGAAGCAATATGGATTACACGCTTGGCCGTAGGGCGGGGTGGCCTTACCCCCCGGAACTGTGCGGTATATACTGCTTGCAGAGTGGCCGTAGGGGGCGGCGTCCCTGACGCCCCGCAACGCTGAACCGGCGGCTTTACCGCTAACTCACGGAACCCCCTTTACTTTTTGCTTCATACCTGTTAAAATAAAAATATTCATATGTATAAAGAGGAGTGGACTATCCATGCAGAGAACGGAACTCGCATCGCTGTACAAGGCCACCCCTGCAGACGGCACCAAGGTCACCGTCTGCGGCTGGGCCAAAACTGTGCGCGATTCTAAAAATATCGGCTTTATCTCGCTGTCTGACGGCAGCTGCTATAAGCCTGTTCAGATTGTTTTTCAGGCTGACAAGCTCGCCAACTATGCCGAGATTGCCAAGTGCGGCCTGTATACCAGTTTTGAGGTCACCGGCACGCTGGTGCTGACCCCCAATGCTAAGCAGCCGTTTGAAATCAACGCCGATGCCATCACCGTGCTGGGCCCCTGCGGCGGCGACTACCCGCTGCAGAAGAAGAAGATGGGCATGGACTATCTGCGCACGATGACCCATCTGCGCCCGCGCACCAACACCTTCAACGCGGCGTTCCGCGTGCGCGGTCAGGCGGCCTTTGCCCTGCACCAGTTCTTCCATGAGCGCGGCTTTACCTACGTGCATACGCCGATTTTCACCGGCTCTGACTGCGAGGGTGCCGGCGAGATGTTCCAGGTCACAACGCTGGACCTCAACGATGTGCCCCGCAATGACGAGGGCGGCGTTGACTACACGAAGGACTTCTTCAAGCGCCCGGTCAACCTGACGGTTTCCGGCCAGCTGGAGGCCGAGGCTATGGCCATGGCGCTGGGCAATGTCTACACCTTCGGCCCCACCTTCCGCGCCGAGAAGAGCTATGACACCCGCCACGCGGCCGAGTTCTGGATGATTGAGCCCGAGATGGCCTTTGCCGACCTGAACACCTATCTGGAAACCGCCGAGGCCATGACCCGCTATGTCATTCGCTTCCTGCTGGATAACTGCCCCGATGAGCTGGCTTTCTTCAACCAGTTCTTTGACAAGGGCCTGATTGAGCGTCTGGAGCTGGTGGCCAACTCCGACTTTGCCCGCGTGACCTACACCGACGCCATCGAGCTGCTGAAGAAGAATAACGATAACTTCCAGTACAAGGTCGAGTGGGGCACCGACCTGCAGACCGAGCACGAGCGCTACCTGACCGAGCAGATTTTCAAGAAGCCGGTCTTTGTCACCGACTACCCGAAGGAAATCAAGGCGTTCTATATGCGCCAGAACGAGGACGGCAAGACGGTTGCCGCCGCCGATATGCTTGTTCCCGGCATCGGTGAGCTGATTGGCGGCTCCCAGCGTGAGGAGCGTCTGGATGTGCTGGAGTCCCGCATGAAGGAGCTGGGCCTAAACACCGCCGACTATGACTGGTACCTTGACCTGCGCCGTTACGGCAGCGTGAAGCATGCCGGTTACGGTCTGGGCTTTGAGCGCCTGCTGATGTACGTCACCGGCATCCCCAACATCCGTGACGTCATCCCCTTCCCCCGCACCTGCGGAGGCTTCTGATGCAGCCCATTGCGGCACCGCTGCTGCAATGGTTCAACGCAAACAAAAGGCTCCTGCCCTTCCGGCAGGAGCCTTCTGCGTACCATATCTGGGTCAGCGAAATTATGCTGCAGCAGACCCGCGTAGCGGCGGCTATCCCCTATTATGAACGTTTTATCGCGGCATTGCCGGACCCTGCAGCGCTGGCGGCCTGTGAACCGGACGCTTTGCGCAAGCTGTGGCAGGGCCTTGGCTACTACAACCGCGTCAACAATATGCAGAAGGCGGCCCGCATTGTCTGCGAGCAGTACGGCGGTGAGCTGCCCGCCGATTATGACGCCCTGCGCAGCCTGCCGGGCATCGGGGACTACACCGCGGGGGCGATTGCCAGTATCGCCTTCGGCATCCCCGCGCCCGCTGTGGATGGCAATGTCCTGCGCGTCTTTGCGCGGCTCTGCAACGATGACGCCGATGTGATGACCCCGGCGACCAAAAAGGCCTTTACCGTGCGGGTGCTTGACCAGATGCCCAAGGCCACACCCGGGCCGTACAACGAGGCCTTGATGGAGCTCGGCGCGCTGGTATGCGTGCCCGGCACCCCGCGCTGCGGCGAGTGCCCGCTGGTGGGGCTCTGCCAGGGATATGCGGCGGGCCGTGCGGCGGAGCTGCCGGTGAAGCCTGCGCCCAAGGCGAAGGCCCGCGTGCCGGTGACGGTGGCTCTGATTGAGAGCGAGGCCGGTCTGCTTTTGCAGCGCCGCCCTGCCAGCGGCCTGCTGGCCGGGCTCTGGCAGCCTGCGGCGTGGGAGAAAAGCCTGACCCGCGAGGAACTGACTGCGGCGCTGGCGAATCTGGGTGTGCAGGCAGCGCTGAATGAGCCGCTGTCCCCGGCAAAGCACGTATTTACGCACAAAATCTGGGAGCTTGGCGGCTGGCGCGGCACCGCACCGGCCTGCCCCCTGCCCGACGGCTATGTCTGGGCCGCCCCCGCCCAGCTGGCCGAGGTTTACCCCGTGCCGAACGCATTCGGTGCGTATGTGAAGGGGCGGTAACTGGCGGCGGAATTGCAGGGAGCGGCGTCCCGATAGATGTCGTTTCTCAGAACCGCGGGCGGATATGGAATCCGCCCCTACAGTGCAGCAATCATAAAAAACAGGAGCGTTTCCCTTACCCAAGGGTGACGCTCCTGTTTGTTTTTACATAGTATGGCTTGCGGTTATTCCAGATTGCCGGTCAGCAGCATCGCGGCGGTCAGAGCGGCCAGCGGCGCGGTCTCACAGCGCAGAATCCGCGGGCCAAGACCTACGGTGATTGCACCGGCGGCCTTGGCGGCGGCAGCTTCCTCAACCGAGAAGCCGCCCTCGCTGCCGGTCACGATGGCAAGGCGCTTGTACTGGCCGGGGTGCAGTACCTCCCGCAGGGAAGCACCGCCGCCCTCATAAAAATACAGAACAGCGTCAAACCTGCTGAACTCCGCGCAGACGGCGGCAAAATCATTCAGCGGCATGGCAACGTGCGGCAGCATGGCACGGCCCGCCTGCTTGGCGGCCTCGGCGGCAATGCGGTTGTAGCGCTCGTTCTTGGCGTCCTCTTTTTTGGGGGATGCTACACAGTAGCGGCTGAAGAACGGCACAACCTCGGTCACGCCCAGCTCCACGCTGTGGCGGATGACCTCCTCCAGCTTGCCCTGCTTGGGGTAGCCCGCAAACAGCGTCACGGCGCAGTCCGGCTCGGCCTTGCTGGTGGTGCCGTCAGTTACGGTGAACTCCACCCGGCCGGGCTGAATGGCAGTGACCGTGCCGAGGTATTCCAGCCCATCGGGCCCGCAGAGCACAACCTCCTCGCCCAAGCGGGCGCGCATAACGTCCGCCAGATGGTGGGCGTCGCTGCCGGTCAGTGCGGCGCGGCCGTCGGCCAGCTCCCGCGTAAAATAACGATGCGGCATGGTTTACGCCTCTTTCTTCTCGCAGATGATGCAGACCCAGCCGCGCTTCTCCTTGACCTCGACCGGCTCCAGACCCGCGGCCTTCAGGCCGGTAATGACCTCCTCGCGGCGCTCGTCAATGATGCCGCTGGCGATGAACCGTGCGCCGGGCGCCATCAGCACCGGCACGTGCGGGGCAAGAGACAGGATAGCCGCCGCCACGATGTTGGCCGTGATGATGTTGTACTGGCCGCTGGCCTTGTCGGACAAATCGCCGACAAGCACCTTGAAGTTTTCGGCCACACCGTTGCGCTCGGCGTTCTCGCCCGCGGTGCGCACACACATCGGGTCAATGTCCACGCCCTCGGCACTGGCTGCGCCCAGCTTCAGCGCGGCGATGGCCAGAATGCCGGAGCCGGTGCCGATGTCCAGCACGCGCTCCCCGCCCTTGACAAGGCTGTCCAGCGTTTCAAGGCAGAGAGAGGTGGTCTCGTGCGTACCGGTGCCGAAGGCCATGCCGGGGTCCATGATAATCTTGATGCGGTCGGTGTCATACTCCTCCCACCCGGGGACGATGGCCAGACGCTGGCCGATGTCCATCGCGTGGTAGTACTTCTTCCAGGCGTTCTGCCAGTCCTCCTGCTCAACGCCGGTGGTGTTCAGCTGGTAGTCGATGCCGCTGTTTTTCAGGCGCTCCTCAAACAGGGGCAGCACCTCGGCAGGGTTCTCGTCCGGTGCAAGATACATATGCACAATGACGATGTCACGCGGTTTATCCAGCAAATCCTGCTCAATCAGGTCAACGTGGGCAATCTCCCACGCCTGCTGCTCCAGGTCGCTGTAATCCTCGATATAAATGCCGCCGTTCGCAACCATGGTTGCGATAGCCTCGGCAGTGTCGGCGTCGCGCTTGGCAACGGTAATGCTGATGTCTGTCCATTCCATATGGGTGGCTCCTTCTATAAATGGTTTGCGGGCGAATTCTATATCCGCCCGGGAAATGTGACATTTACCCATTTTTTTCTATTATACAGTATTTTCCCACGCAATTCAATCCGGAAAGGAGAAATCGCTATGCAAATCCAGCGCATTACCTCTGCCGAATGTGAGGAACTCTACCGCACGGCCCTGCCGCGGGACTTCCCGGCGGCGGAGCTGAAGCCGTTTTCGGAGATACAGCGCCTGCTGGACGCGGGGGTGTATGAACCGCTGCTTCTGACCGATGACACCGGAACGCGGCTGGCCTATGCGTGGCTGGTGGTGCTGCCCGCCCAGCGCACGGCGCTGCTCGACTACTTTGCCGTGCGGTATGACCTGCGGGGCGGCGGTGTGGGCACAGCAGCGCTGCAGCTGGTCAAGGAATATTGCGCTATGCGGGTGCAGGATTTGCTGCTGGAGTGCGAACACCCCGCCGAGGCCCCCGACCCGGACGCGGCGCGGCGGCGCATCGGGTTTTATCTGCGGGCCGGGGCGCGGGCCACAGCGCTGGAAAGCCGGGTGTTCGGCACACGGTACACGGTGCTCTCGCTGCCGTGCGGCGGCACCGTGCCCGATGCACAGCTCTGTAAGGAGCTGCGGGCGCTCTACCGCGTGATGGTGCCGCACCCCTATTATCGTGGGCAGGTCATATTTTACGGCAGCTAGGTCAATACTACCCCAAAAGGGAGGTATGACCTGTGAAACTGGACCCCAGACGATATGATGAGATGATTGGCCGGGCATCGCCGCCCTCGCCGGTGGTGCGGGACTGCGCGTGGGCATTCTGCGTGGGCGGGGCTATCTGCACATTGGGCGAGGGGCTGCGCCAGCTGTTCCTGATTTGGTATGACAAAACGCTGGCGGGCACGCTGACCAGCATTGCGCTGATTTTTCTGGCCGCACTCTGTACCCTGCCCGGCTGGTACCAGAAGCTGGCGGCCAAGGCAGGCGCAGGCACGCTGGTGCCCATCACCGGGTTTGCCAATTCGGTGGTCAGCCCGGCCATTGAGTTCAAGGCCGAGGGCTGGATAACCGGCGTGGGGGCAAAGATTTTCGGCATTGCCGGGCCGGTGATTGCCTATGGCACACTGGCCAGCTTTGTGTGGGGCGTGCTTTACTGGCTGCTGGGAAAGGTGGGGTGACGGATGCGCAGGGATGACACACTGCTGTTTGAACAGCCGCCTGTGGTGGGCGCGTGGGCGGCGGCAGGCGGCAAAAAGGAGAGCGAGGGCCCGCTGGCCTCCGCGTTTGACTTTCTGACGCAGGACGCCGGCTTTGCCGAGCAGGGCTGTGAAAACTGGGAGCAGGCCGAGAGCCTGTTGCAGCGCAGGGCGGTGGAGCTCTGCCTGCGCAAGGCGGATATTCCGCGCAGTAAAGTAGATATTGCCTTTGCGGGGGATTTGCAGGCCCAGTGCACGGCCAGCAACTACACGATGCGCGAACTGGGCATCCCCTTTGCCGGGGTGTACGGCGCGTGCAGCACGATGGCGGAAACGCTGGCCCTTGCGGCTGTGTTTGCGGCGGCCGGTATGGCTGAGCGCGCTCTGGCGCTGACCAGCAGCCATTTCTGCGCGGCGGAGCGTCAGTTCCGCACGCCGCTGGAATACGGTGCCAAGCGCACGCCCACGGCCCAGTGGACCGCCACCGCTGCGGGGGCCTGTCTGGTGCGGGCGCACGGTATCGGTGTGCCGGTGCGGTCGGTGACGTTCGGCCGCGTGCAGGACTACGCGGTGCATGACATCAACAATATGGGCGCAGCGATGATGCCCGCGGCGGCCTCCACGCTGCTGCACTATTTCGCCGCGTCCGGGACAAGCCCCAAGGACTTTGACGCCATTTTTACCGGCGACTTGGGCGAGGTCGGCACAGCCCTGCTGCGCGAGCAGATGGCCCAAGAGGGCCTGCCGCTGGACAACCACAAGGACTGCGGCTGCCTTTTGTATGACACGGCCGGGCAGAATGTGCAGGCGGGCGGCAGCGGGGCTGGGTGCAGCGCCGCCGTGCTGTGCTGTAAGATTCTGCCAATGCTGGCGGCGGGGCAGCTGCGCCGGGTGCTGTTTGTGGCCACTGGCGCCCTGATGAGCCAGACAACTTTTTTGCAGGGCGAGAGCATCCCCGGCATCGCCCACTGTGTGGAGCTGGGAGGTGCACAATGAATTACGTCTGGGCGTTTGTGGTGGGCGGCGCTATCTGCGTGGTTGGCCAGCTACTGATTGACTACACCAAGCTCTCCCCTGCCAGAGTCCTGACCGGCTACGTGGTGGCCGGGGTGATTTTAAGCGCAGTGGGGCTGTACAAGCCGCTGGTGGACCTTGCCGGGGCGGGGGCCAGCGTGCCGCTGTTGGGATTCGGGCATCTGCTGGCGCAGGGCGTGCAGAACGCTGTGGACAGCTGCGGCCTGCCCGGCGCGTTCACCGGCGGGCTGACAGCCGCCAGCGGCGGCATTGCGGCCAGTCTGATTTTCGGCGTGCTGGCCGCAGCCGTGGGAAAAAGTCGCGACCAGAACTGAGCGTATGAACGCCGTTGCCGGTTCACCTGTAGGGCGGGGTGACCCCACCCCGCCGTCCATTTTGCCGCCAGCATTTTGACATTCCCCTTGGTTTGTTCTATACTGTGCGTGATGTAAGAACAACAAAGGGGCGTTTCCATGCAAAAACAACTGACGCGGGGGCCGGTTATGCCGACCATGCTGCGATTTGCCGTGCCGATGATTCTGGGCGATTTGCTGCAGCAATGCTACAATATTGCCGATACCCTGATTGTGGGGCGGTTCATCGGCACCGGGGCGCTGGCCGCGGTCGGTTCGGCGTTCACGCTCATGACCTTCCTAACCTCAATTCTGCTGGGGTTGGCGATGGGCAGCGGGACGGTGTTCTCGATAAAATTCGGCCAGAAAGACGATGCAGCGCTGAAAGAAGGCGTCCTCGCCAGCTTTGTGCTGCTGGCGGCGGTCACGGCGGTGCTGACGGCGGCGGTGTATATCGGCTTTGACGGCATTCTGTGTTTTTTGCGCATCCCGGCGGAGCTGGACAGCATGATGCGCAGCTATCTGCGCATTGTGTTTGTGGGGCTGGCGGCAACATTTCTCTATAATTATTTCGCCTCGCTGCTGCGGGCGCTGGGCAACTCGGTGGTGCCGCTGGTGTTTCTGGGCGTGTCGGCCGGGCTGAACATTGCCCTTGACCTCTGGTTCGTCTGCGGGCTGGACTGGGGCGTGGCAGGCGCTGCCGCAGCCACGGTGCTGGCGCAGTACGTCTCCGGCGTTGGCATTGCGGTGTACACCTGGTGCGGCTTCCCGCTGCTGCGCGAGGCCTGCCGCGCTAAGCTGCGCCCCGCCCGCGTCAAGGAGATTGCGTCCTTCTCGGCGCTGACCTGTGTGCAGCAGTCGATTATGAACCTTGGGATTTTGGCCGTGCAGGGGCTGGTCAACAGCTTTGGCACAGTCGTGATGGCAGCCTTTGCGGCAGCGGTAAAAATTGACGCCTTTGCGTATCTACCGGTGCAGGATTTCGGCAATGCGTTCTCCATTTTTCTGGCGCAGAACTACGGCGCGCAGGAAAAAGACCGCCTGAAGCAGGGGATGCGCGGCGCGTTTGCCGCAGCGGCGGTGTTCAGCGTGGCGGTCAGCTGCGTGGTGTACGCCTTTGCTGCGCCGCTGATGCGGATTTTTATTGACGCTGACGAGACGGCAGTGGTTGCCGAGGGTGTGCGGTATCTGCACATCGAGGGTGCGTTCTATCTCGGCATCGGTTGGCTGTTTTTGTTGTACGGGCTCTACCGCGCTGTGGGGCGGCCCGGTATGTCGGTGGTGCTGACGGTCATCTCGCTGGGCACCCGCGTGGTGCTGGCGTATGCGCTCTCGGCCCTGCCCGCTATCGGCGTGGTGGGCATCTGGTGGAGTGTGCCCATCGGCTGGTTCCTTGCCGACGCCGCAGGCCTTGGGTATTATTGGCTCCGCCGCAAAACGCTGTTTGAGCTGCGGGGGTAAGGCTGGCCCTCATCAGTCAGCGGTCGGGGCCGCTGACAGCTTGCCCCGCAGGGGAAGCCTTCTCCTGCGGGAGAAGGTGGCGCGTAGCGCCGGATGAGGGCCAACCTTGCCGGAAGCTGACGTTTACCGGAACTTTACAACACAAACAAAAGCGGGCAGTGGACTGCAATCGTCCACTGCCCGCTGTATTTTTATGTCAGGAAACGCTGGAGCTCAGGGTGACTTCCAGCGTCAGCACCTTGCCCTCACGCTCGACCTGCAGGTTGACCTTGTCGCCAATGGCCTTGTCCTTCAGGTAATTCTTCAGCGCGGAGCTGTCGCTGACGGCGGTATCATCCACGGCCAGCACGCGGTCACCCACCTGCACACCGGCGGCCTCTGCGCCGCTGCCCTTGGTGACCTCGACCACATAGACGCCCATCGTGGTGACACCCAGCTGCTGTGCGGTCTGGGAATCCGTCACGTCCAGAATCTTGATGCCCAGTGCGGGGCGTGCCACAGCGCCGCTTTCAATCAGCTGCTGGCCAATTTCCATCGCGGTGTTGATGGGGATGGCAAAGCCGATGCCCTCGGCCTCGCTGTAGCTGCTCTTGGCGTTGACAATGCCGATCAGCTCACCATTGCCGTTGAACAGACCGCCGCCGGAGTTGCCCGGGCTGATGGAAGCATCGGTCTGAATCAGTGTCATATCGTTGTTCTGCACGGTAACCTGACGGTTCAGCGCGCTGACAATGCCGTCCGTGACGGTGTTGGACAGCGTGCCCAGCGGGTTGCCGACTGCCACGGCCACCTCGCCCACGGCCAGCGCGTCACTGTCACCAATGACCGCCGGGGTCAGGCCGGTGGCGTTGATCTTCAGCACTGCGATGTCGGAGGTGGGATCCTGCCCGACAACGGTGGCATCGTAGGACTCATCGCTGCCGTTCAGCTGGACCTTGACGCTGGTGGCGCCGCTGACAACGTGGGCGCAGGTCAGGATGTAGCCATCCTGGCTGATGATAACGCCAGAGCCTGCGCCGCTCTGCACATAATAGCCGCCGAACCAGGTCTGGCTGCTGCTCATCTGCTCGGTGGTGATGGCCACAACGCTGGGCGAA